>ERZ827469.78-NODE-78-length-137291-cov-73.549608_pt1 | contig 137291 bp, 113 predicted proteins | sample MGYA00519917_ERZ827469 | MGnify/ENA primary metagenome ERZ827469 (study PRJEB31778, sample SAMEA3449314) | human gut metagenome | biome: human gut; feature: human-associated habitat; material: faeces | place: United Kingdom | collected 2010/2012 ... | reverse complement strand
TTATGAACAAAAAATTTTTAAGTGCAATCCTGTTCGGAGCCTTGATGGTTTCTTCAACAGGAACGTTTGTATCTTGTAAAGACTATGATGACGAAATCGATGAGATCAACGCTACGTTGACCGATTTGAAATCTCAGCTGGCAGCTTTGCAGACAAAAGTAGAGAATGGTGATTATGTAACAGGTATCACCAAGACTGCTGATGGCAAAGGAATGACTTTTACTTTCTCTAAAGGAAGTACTGTAACCGTTACTTTGGATGTAAAAGATGGTGAAGCTGGTGCTCCTGGAACTCCGGGTAAAGATGCTCAGCAAGTTACTGTTGATGAAAAGACTGGTGAATTGAAGATTGATGGTAAAGGTACAGGTATTTTCCCTGCCAAAGATGCTGCAAAAGCTCCTGTCAAAGCAGAAGGTGGATATTGGTACACTTTGAATGAAAAGGGTGAATATGAAAATACAAATATCCCTGTATCTGGTATTACTGTTACTGGAACTGAAGCTACAGGCTATACATTGACAGTATATAGTGCTGATGGTGAAAAGGTTATCAAATTACCGACTGCCTCTTCTACAATTACAGAAATCATGATTGGCGATCTAACATTCGGAGCTGTTACCACCACCTCTTCTGTAACTGGGCTTGATTGGGGCTATAAGAGCAATGGAAAGATTGATTGGAAAGGACCCAAAGGAAATATTGCAGCCAACCAGTTGATGATTGGACAAATAGCACCTGCTGAAGGATTATTATCTGTTACTCCTGCCAGTGTGGATTTATCAGGCATGACACTTGAATTAATTGACACAAAAGGTGATATCGCTCCCGTTAATATCGTTGCCACTCCGAATAGTACTGATGGTGCTGCAACCGCTCCTAGAGCTGCTGCAACTAATGGTAAATGGAATTTAGCTATCACTTTGAAGAGTGATGTTACTAAAGATAATATTACAAAAGTATTTGGTGCATGGGATAATTCCACCTATAATGCAAAATTGTACGCTTTACGTATTAATGGTAAAGTTTATACCGATTATACAATTGCTGTAAAAGTGGCTAAAGATAATGCCATTACAAATGCTACAACAGTTGGAAATGGTATTACTTTGAGTACAACTAACCTGAAATCAATAGGAAACAATCATAACAAAGCACTGGACAACAACAGTAATATTGAAGTACCTGTTGGCTCTTCATCATTAGTTTGCTCAGATTCTAAGTTCTATGATGGTTACATTGCTTTTGAAGGTACTCAGACAGCAAAAGCTGAAAAGTTAGGCGTTTCTGCTAATGGTATGAATCTGTCTATTAAAGAATCTGCAAAAGCAGAAGAAGTGATTGCTACTGTCCATATCATGAGTGTTGACGGAAAGGAAACAACCAAAAACATAACATTGAAGATTGGTGGTGTCAAATCTGATGATACTCAAACTATCGCTGCTACTACTTATGAATTAGGTTTGGATGACAGCGGAGATTTAAATGCTATTGTTGTAGATTTGAAGGATGCCTTCTCTAGCTTGTCTGCTGCTAATGCTGAAGAAATTAATAAGTTAACTCAGATTACTGTTGAAAATGTTAAAGATCAAGTTAATTTCTTGGCAAATGACTTGACTTCTACTAATGTAACATTCTATACTGATAAGGATGGTAAACCTGCTGATAAATTTGTAGATGGATCAGCAAATAATGGTGAAGTAGTATTAGCTAACTCAGATGCTCGCAATATCCGTTGGATGAAGATTGCCGTAAATGGTAATGTTAATGCTAAGGCTAAGCCAGGTAACTATAATTTGACTTTGACAATCAAGGATCAAAAATCAGGTACTGCCGTTAGCACAATCAAGACAGTTACAATTCCTGTAACAGTTGCTCTGCCTGCTTGGGATAAACTGTTCAAGAACACAACTGCTTGGGAAGATGGTAAGTTTGTTGCCCGTTTGACAGCTTCAGTTGCTAATACACCTGTGGTAAACTTCACAAGAGCATTCCTTCCCAATACAAAGGCTGCTGTAAATGATATCAAGTTGGCAATTGACAAAGTGGATAATAAGGATGTTATAGCAAACCAATCAAGTGCTTCTGTAACTCTACAGAATATCCAAAATACTAATAAGACTTTGAAAGTTAATGAATTGGGTGTTGTAGCTTCTTATACATTTGGAGGTGTAAATGACTTGACTGTTAAGTCTTCTAAGTTCACTACTAAGATCATGTCTATCTTTGAAGGTGCTAAGTTGGTTTACTATACTAATAATGTAGCTGGTGCAACTGCTAAGGTTGGTGCGGACTTTACTATCGCTAAACTTACTACTGCTAATAATAAGAAGAATGGTTTGGCATTACAGTATGGTAAGGGAGAATCTGCTGTATGCAATAGCATTCCTGCAATCGAAGGTGTAACTGTTCAAGAATCTAATTCTACTGCTGCAGACAAAGTTAAGGTAGCTTATGGCGTAGACGGCTTGAATAATGTTACTGCCGTTTCAGATAGCGAAGGTATTAAATTGGTAGATGCCCAAATCGGTGATAAGGGTACTTTAGTTCTAACATTCACTGACTTCGCAGGCATTGTGACAACCGCTACAATTGCATTCGAATAATATTAAAATTGGTATATAATATAAAGGGGCTGTTTTTCAGGGACAGCCCCTTTTAACTTATAGAATAACTATCTTAGTTATTTATTTCTTTGAATAGTAACATCAATGTTTAGTAATAATTTCTTCTGTTAATTCTATTCCTTTGAGCTAATAATTTTCTGTATATTATAATAATTAAATTGTATTCTATTGATGTAAAAAAGTAGTAGATCTTTATATATGTCTTATCTCTTTGAACTGATAAAAGATTTCTCCCCAAATGTCATTCCATAGAAAGTTATCCTACATATTCTCTAATGTGTATTAGTATCTTTATACCATTGTAGTTTTGTATATTCCTCATTTAAGTCATTAAGTTCTCTCTGCATGATAAAAGTGGTCATACCTGAAAATGCTGTGATAGGGAATGTTCCTTCTTCCGTAGCATAAAAAGGAGTATTTCTTTTGTAAACCACACATTGGCTGATACACTCTTGAAGTGCATTGTATGTATTTTCATCTGATAATGATTGATAACATTGAGCGAAATCAAAAAAATAGAATGGGGCTTTTAAAACTCCATCATAATTTTGAAGGTTACCGACCGGGAGGAAAGAACCAGATATTTCTGTATTGATCTGTCGTATCAAATTCGCTAAATTTGATAATCCGGCAGTTTTTATTATGCTAATGGTAGCAGAACGTTTATCGCCTTCCATCAAATTCCAATAATGAAAATAATTTTCTGCGAATCTTTGCAAATCAGCAGCTTCTTCAAGCAGACAGGAAATACTGCCGGCATAGATAGGAGTGAATCCCGGAGATACTACTGGGGCAGAGGAAGCCATGATATATGCTGCTTTATTTCTTAATTCATAAGCCACCTCAATACCTGCCATATTACATGCTTCAAAGATTATGAATTCAAATAAATGGTCCGGGAGGGCCATAGCAAAATCTGTTATTTCCATTTCATTATCATTATCGATGATGATAGACCGCGAGCCATTAACCAATGTATGTGGAGGAAGCCAGCCACTGCCATGGGAAAACACGATTAAACCGTAGCTTTTAGCAGGATAAAGCCGAGTTACGTCGTTTATAACTCGTTTAAGTACTTGGGGGGAGGCTGAGTTTTCTTGGTCATAGGTATGTATGGTAATATAGCCTTTCTCACTTTTTCCATCAATTTCCATCAATCGTGGAGAGTCCTTAAATGGTGTATCCTGATACACTATTATTTTTCCATCTGTTTCGTCTTGCCATCCATTTTTAATTTGAACAAGTTTGTCATAGGTTTCCGCATCAAGATTATTATCTCCTCCCAGATAAACCAATAGTGTCCGTGCAGGTAAAACAACAGGGGTGTCATTTTCTTTATGACAGCTACATACTAATAACAGAAAACAGACAGCATATATATACTTCATACACAATATAATTGGATAAATGATTATAAAAACTAAAAGAGGGGAACATTTTGCCCCCCTCTTTTTAAATAAACAATGAGCGTATTAATTACTTGTCATTGTGCTTCTTAACTTGGATTTGGATAGTTCCAACAGAATGTCCAAGACCATTCTTCCAAGTATGGTCGCAGATACCGCCCCACTTGTGATTTACACAAACTTCTACATCAATAGTAAATGGTTGAGCAATATCTTCACCATTGTTGATCCATGTGATAGTCTGCTTAGCATTATCAAGTTTGATCTTCTTCATGTTTTCAGCATCCAGTTCACTTCCGTCAGCAAAGTATGCCTTAGAAACCTTGAAGTTAACAGTTGTATTAACATTGAATACATTATGGTCAACTACCAGTTTCTTTGACCAACCAGCTTGATCACCTGTCTGAACCAAAGTATTATTCTTAGCCATATCTTTGTGATCATAGATAACATGGTTGTTATTGAATTGTGCCTGAGCACCTTCAGACCACAGATAATCTGACAAGAAGAATGCATCCTTCAATGATACTGTATTTTCAGCTTCTTGGTACTTGTCATACAAAGGACCTGCTTCGTAAGCGTGGAATACCATCGGAGTTACAAATGCAACTTCAAATTCATCGATAACCACTGTAGAACGTCCATTTTCAGGAGCAGGAGCACCAGTATAATTAGTAGTATGGTTATCTTCAGCCCAAGGAGTATTGTTTATCATATTGATAGTATTGCAAGAGAAGTTATTGTAAGCTTCTTTAGCATACTTGTGATGAGCATTGGCTTCCTTGTTGCAAGTACCATACAATCCGTCAATATCTTCATTGAAGCTTACTACGGCACGCATTTTGATCTTCTTCAAATCCTTAGCGTCAGCAGCATTGATCCAAGCACGTCCTGCGTCTGTCGGATCCAAAGCGATATACCACTTGTTGTCTTCACCTTGATACAAACGGATACCGGAATCGTGACCGTCACCTATCTTAGATGCGTTATTATGCTGGTCAACCAATTCGAATGACAAGGTAGCTCTAGCCCAATCCTTATCATGAGTCTGACCCTTATAAGGATTATAGTTGATCAAATCGAACTCGTCATTCAATACTGCAACCATTTCATAAGTTTTAGGAGCATCAAAGTTATCGTATCTACCGTGAGCAATGAAGTAAGAATCATCTACCCAGTTCAACTTAGTCTTTTCAGGAGCAACTACATTCGGATACTTCACATTGATAGTATAAGTAACATGGATGTCAGGTAATCCCTTATGATCAGCATTTGGCGTGTATGTACCCTTAACAGTGTAAACGTCGTGATCGTCATGACGAGAGAATGCTGTATTCTTCACTGTAACGAATAGCTGATTGTATTCTTTAGTTTCAAAGTTCGGATCTAATGAATAGTCTTTATTATCTTTTCCATCCCATGCATATACAGCGTGTTGTTTAGCCTCATCTGCTGTTGCAAATTCAGGAACGAAAACATAAGTCTTACGGAATTCGTCTTTACTCAACTGTACATCTTCATGGTTGAATATCTTATCCATATCCATGTCAAGAACTTGATTGATATGTTTCAGAGTAACATCTTTTGTTTCTGTAATATTAATTTCAGGAACAACTGTCTTGCGTACAATGTGAATCTTGATGATTGCTGTTTTAACTACATTACCATTGTCTTCACCCGGTGCTACCAGTTTCACACGAACAATAGGAGTTCTGTCTATAGCAGCTGTGTGGCTGGCATCAGTTTCTGCGCCCCAAATCGGGTCCGGAGTTTGTTTTACTGTAGCAACACCATCTTTGGTAACATCCAAATAACGTTTTGTCTGGTTAACGCCATCATAATAGAAGTCAACCGGTTCAAACACCAATGAATAGTCATCAAAACCATTCTCCATCAAAGGATACTGAGCTTCTTGGGCTCTACCCATACGTTTGTCAAAGAATGAAGTTACGATGTCCTTCAAATTTTTTGAATGTCCATCACCTGTATAGTTCAATTCTACAACAATACGTTCTGCATCATCTTTAGATTCAGCATCTCCTTTATATAACTGGTTTTCAGCATTGGCTTCGAACTTAGCTTTATCTGCTTGATAAGCCTTCAATTTAGCCTCTTCAGTACCGGTCGGATTCAAGGTGTTAAGATAATATTCATCTTTGATGAATTCTCTATAATTTACCTTGTTAGGAGCAATTGCATTTTTAATCTGAGCAGGAGCGTTAGTTTGGTCAAATGCATCAGCTACTTTAACCAAATGTACGTTTTTCTGCAAAATTACTTCATGCTTGGCGGGAACAAAATCAGAATGAACGATTTGGTCATTGTTCTTAATTCTCAATGAATATACTGTTCTTTCGTCCAGATTAGATTGTTCAGCAAAAGCCCAGTCCTTTACACGGAAGTTTAACATACCATGTCCTTCTTTATAAGATTCAACGGTAATTTTTCCATCAGTGTACAGTTTTTGTCCAGCGTTGAACAATTCCCAATTCTTGTTATTCGTATTGTAGTTCCATATTTCAGCAGTATCACGAACAAATCCTACCACTTCCATATCTTTGAATGATACGCTGTTAGGATTTACCTGATACTTCACGTCTGCTTTACCTGAGTAAACGATCTTAAATGTATTAAAGTTACCTTCATTCCAATCTGCACCTGTAATCTCTGTTTTACCTGCCACACTATCAGTAACGATGGTAGGGAAATGGATTCTGGCAGCTTCACCTTCAGAAAGGAAAGTAGGGATAAACTTAACTCCGCTAACTACAGAAGTAGCTTTAGGCATACTGATAGTCTTTTTAGTGCCATTAGCGTAAGTAATAACTAATTCATAAGCTGACTCACCTTCTTCTACTGATACTACATAATCATCAGCAGAAGTACCCGGAGTACCTGGTTTGCCTGGTTCACCTTGTTCTCCTTTTGCACCATTGTATAATTTAATGGTCTCTCCATCACTGAATTTGATTTCATAACCACCATTACCATCAGTGAACGGAGTACAGCTTTCGACATATTTGCCTGAGCCTACTTTGTCTTCAAGGGCCTTGATTGCATCTTTCACATTGGATATTTCTTGATCCAAGCGGTCGATGTCGTCATCGTAATCCTTACAAGATACAAATGTTCCTGTTGAAGTGACCATAAGGGCTCCAAACAGGATTGCACTTAAAAATTTTTTGTTCATAATAGAAAAACTTTAAATTTATAAATTTAAAAACTCAAAATGTTATTGTTATAAAAGGACTTTAAATCTTTTTCTGCGTTTGGATGGTGCTTTATATAGAAACTGCAAGGGAGATGCGCCGACCACTTTATGAAATGCGGCATAAAAAACGCTTTGGGATGCAAACCCACACTTCCTAAAAAGAGAACTGGTTGAATACGTACCCTCTAGTAATAAGGACTTTGCATACTCAACACGATATTTATTAAGAAGCTGCTTGAAGTTGCATCCGAAGTAGTTGTTCACCGCATTACTCAGGTAGGTCGTATTCGTGCCGAAAACAAAAGAATACTTATATCACTATAAATCAACAATGTAACTACCAAATAAAAAACTACTCTGTCTATTGGTTATCTATAGAAGGTCTAAATAAATTTTTATATATTATCAACGGAGGACAGTTAGCACGAATAATTACATTTATTGAAGATAGGAAAGGTTTTCTATTATTTCAAAATGCACCTTAATAGTGCAAAATAAGCAAATATATGTACAGCAAGAGTGTGCAGATAAAAGGGGGGCCGATTTAAGCCGCCGTACCGTTATGTATCAAATGCAGAGCCTCTCTTTCAGGGATATCTCCAACTGTTTCACCGTATTTCCATCAATACTTATTCTTTATCAGATATCCTGCAACACAAAGTCGAATTGCCGAAAGATTTCCGCCCCTTGGTATATTTTACTAATTATTTAAAGAGAGGTTATTATCCTTTCGTTTTGGAAGATGATTTCGATGTGCGATTGCAACAGATTATCAACCATACTTTGGAATCTGAAATTGCCGCCATATTGAGCGCCAGCCGTAATAATATTGAAGATTATAGCCTGTACATTGAAGAAGCCGGATAAATGAATGTCATACCCTTGTGGCAATTAGGTTTGGGTTATTAAAAAGCCGGTCAATGAGGAATTTCAGTAACAAATGCCCATTGGTGAACTGTACCTGTCGTTATAAAGGGAAAGCGGCATGAAGCTTCCCCAGGGTAAGATTTCTTATTCCGGAAGGTTCCTGAAAAAAGCGATGGAACTGATATACAATTCCAAACGTGTCATGTTGTAATCCATTGTGTATCTCCCAGCTGATAGGCGTACCATAAAATAGGGGTGTGAATGCCTTTATTCCGTATCTTACATATCCTCCAATGAGTAGCCTGTATATTCTATCTGATATCTTTTTAACTCGCCTATAAGTTTTTGGGATTTTTCTTTCAAGACCGGCATAGATATTTTATTCCGGTTAATCTTTACCTCTGCTATCCGGGCTGTACGGTCAATACGGTTTACAGCTACGATATCAATTTCATTTTCTCCTTTTGAATCCCACCAGTTTCCTATAATCGTGAAACGCTCCTCTTCCCATAACTTTTGTTGGAAATATCGCTCCAATACCAAACCGGAATAAACATCATATCCTTTCTTTACAATATCCAATAATAAATCCGACCGGTGATTCTCCACCAAATCAAGGTTAGGATAGATAAAGCGGAACCAGAACTGCAGAAAATTGTCATTCAGCTTGTACTTGACTCCCTTGCTCCGTTCAGACGCAAAGATGGGACGCATCTTCTTCAAAAGGGTATAATTGATTTCAAGGTTGCGCAGATAGGCACTTGTGGTGATACCTAAAACTGAGTCGATCTCACCGGATGTATTTTTCCCGTCAGCTATCAGGCTCAAGATAGAATAATAAACGGCTCCCTCTTTTCTAAATTCCATATTGATCAAATCATTCCCTTCTGTAAGAAAAGGCATGTATTCATTGGTAAAGCAAGTAAGCATTCGTTCTTTCTTGAAAGCACCTTCGTCCATCAATGTTTCTATATATTTTGCTACCCCACCGGTCAGCATATAAAGACAAAGTAAATCCGCCGGAGTATAAGCAGGATGATAATGCCTTAGAATCTGTTTCTGTGTTGCTATGCTGAACGGCTGCAAGTCCAGACGCTTGGTCATCCGTCCATACATGGCCGATTTTTTATCCTCAAACAGTTCTTTCATCAGTGAATAAATGGAGCCGCAAGTAATGAAGTTTATTTTCATATCCGACTTGTATTTATCCCATAATTCTTGCATGTCGGCAAAAATACTCTTGCGTACATAAAAGAACTCCTGTACTTCATCTATCACTAGATTCAGCTGGTTCTGAGTGGCATACGAAAAAAGAATATCCAAAATATCACGCATAGAACGTACCGAGCCATAAACGGATATACCAAGTTCCCTCTGTATCTGTCTTTGTATAGAACTGCAGAAGGTAGCTTCCGCCTCGTTTTTCGCCAATATATAAAGGCATTGCCTACCTTGAAAATTCCGTCTTATCAGACTGGTTTTGCCGATGCGGCGTCTGCCCATGACTATGGTGAACCGTGCCGATGATGCGGACAATTCTTCCTCTCTTCTGAGAATTTCTAATTCTTTTTCTCTACCAAAGAAATCCATATATTGTTAACATTTAGCTGTTTATAAAAATAATAACGGTTATAATAACCATGGTTATTTTTGCAAATATACTTTTGTTTATTTGGAGCAGCAAGAATTGTGATATAATTTATCTGAAAAAAAAGCTGAAAAGAATTATCGGACCTGATAAACTGGAAGAAGAAGCTATCCGGAATCTCATTTTCATCTGTATGAAGCAACAATGTATCCTGAGAATGGAAAGGCTGGGAGGATTATTGTTACATAGTCTGAAAAATATAAATCTTTCATACCGATCATAAATCAGGCTCAAAACATTGATGATTATCTGTTTATTAGCATGTCGGGATTCTGAGATTCTCTTAATATTGAATGGCTCAGCGATAAAAGCCGGTTGTTTCTTTCTTCCTTTCATCTACCGTCGAAACACCCTGCCGATAGGCGTTCCGGCTATGAAGGGACATCCTGTCATTGCCTTTTCATTCTCCTTTCCTACCGTTCTTTCACACCTTTCCGTAAAAGGGTACAAACATACGGCTGAAACGGGAGTGAGAGGAAGTAATTTCAACCTTAACCAGCTGATCGTCTGTATGTCTTAAATAAAATGACAGGATGAATGGAGAAGGAAGCATATCGGCTTAACAAGGAAGTAATGCGATGAACAAGCTTGGCTGGCACACGGAACACGATAGGCCTGTACGCAGAACACGGCAACTTTGTACACGGAACATGCTGACGTTTTTTTTAAACGTATTGTTGTTTTTTAAAAACCTGAAGATGTATATTTAAAACCTGAAGGTATATTTTAAAAACATGTCGGCTTATTCAACAATAAACATTAGTAACGTGCAAGCCTCAACATTAGTAACGTATGAACCGTAACGTTAGTAATGTGTAGGCCTGTACGTATATATTGTATCAAGTTTCACCATATCTTGTACCAAGTTTCATTGAACTTTGCACCAAGATCTGCCATATTTCCGCCCCCTCTTGACAAACGCCTTTTTATGTTGTATATTTGTAGTTTGCCAAACTTAAAAAAGTAACTCATGAATGTATTCGCTACTCTCAAAACAGTCTTCTTCGGAAGCAAATTCCTGTCAAGCCCTGTTCCTATTGACGGAACACCGCGTCGTGATCTCGTATCCGCTCTCAACGGGCTGATGCCGCTTTGCCGGACTATACCCGGCGTGCGTCTGGCGCTGGATATCCGCGAGGGCCAAGTAGTTCTGGCATTGAACTGGACTCCGCGCACCGACGGGAATGCTTCCACGGGCAGTTACCACTACATCGTGTCGGACGAAGAAGGAGTAAGAGAGATGGCCGACTCACAGGTTCTTCTCACTGAAAACGGTAAGGATAACCTGCCGGGGAGTATGGACGATTCTCGGATACATCCGATAGTCTCAACTGAAAAAACAGAGAAGGATTCCGCTCACTTGAAAAAAGATGTTCAGAAAAAAGCAGGACCAACCTCCCCAGAAGATACTGGCAAGAAAGCGAAATCACATACCCTGATGCAGGAAGTGACCGCTTTCCTCACCTCCCGCTACCGCTTCCGGTTCAATGTGCTTACTGAAGAAACTGAAGTGGCAAGTGTAGAAAACAACATTCCCGATACTCATCTGCGTTACACCAAGGTGGACGAACGATGGATGAACTCACTAAGTCTGGAGGCTATTGAAACGGGCATAGACTGTTGGGACAGGGACATTCAACGCTTTGTGCGCTCACGCCGCATCAGTGAATACCATCCCTTTACTGCCTATTTTGAGCAGCTTCCCGAATGGGACGGCACGGACCGGGTGTCCGCGTTGGCACGCAGGGTGTCCGACGACCCGATATGGGTGAACGGTTTCCACCGTTGGATGCTGGGACTCTCCGCTCAATGGATGCAGCTCAATCCGGATAACAACCGCGCCAACAGTGTGGCTCCCCTGCTGGTGAGCAGCCGCCAGGGATTGGGGAAAAGTACGTTCTGCCGTCTGCTGATGCCCGATACGCTGAAATCCTACTACACGGAAAGTTATGACCTAAGTTCCCCGGCATCCGCCGAAGCCAAGCTGGCCGCCTACGGATTAATCAACTTGGATGAATTCGACAAACTAGGTGCATCCAAAATGCCTTTGCTGAAGAACTTGATGCAAGCCTCCGCACTGAATATCCGCAAGGCTTACAAACACAGCGCTTCATCGCTTCCCCGTATTGCCTCGTTCATCGGCACCAGCAACCGGGAGGATTTGCTGGTAGACCGCACCGGCTCACGCCGCTTTCTTTGCGTCAGTCTGAAACATGCCATAGACTGCACCACGTCCGTAGAGCATAAGCAATTGTACGCCCAGCTTAAAACAGAACTTCTATCCGGTGAACGAAGCTGGTTCAATAAAGAAGAGGAACAGACTATACAGCAACATAATGCCCTATTCTACAAGCATGTACCCGAAGAAGAGGTGTTCCGCCTTTGCTTTCGCTTTGCTACAGAAGAGGACAATCCGCAGGAAGTGCTTAGCCTCTCCGCCACCCAGCTGTTTGAACGTATGAAGGCAGCCCATCCTTCGATCATGAGAGGGATGACCGCTTACAGCCTGAGCCGTATCCTGCCCCAGCTGGGCGAACGGGTACATACCACCAAAGGAAATGTATACCGGGTGGTAGAATGTTAACTTTCAATTAATTGAGAATTTATCTATGGAAATGAGATTCCCGGTATGGAAGTCGATTAGACGCATTCACACTCTCAAGCATATATTGTCAAGAAGTGTGAATGCCCTTTTCTAGTATATGAATGGGTCATCCGGCATCATAATGAGCGCTGCATACCAAACGTATTTTGTATTTCACCGTACTCCCCGCCTGTAAAAATTTGGATGAGGTTTTAAATCCGAATGCATATATGCTTCCGTTATGATCATATACATACCGTTTCTCAATATCCAATAACGGGTCTCCGTTTCTTAATCCCTCTATGGTTTCATTCAGTTCATCCAGTGATGATCCGCTGAACGTCTTATGCAATACTTTTGCCTCCTCTTCAGTCGGAAGATGCCATCCGTCTGCTTCCTCCTCCTGTATGATATTCCGCACATCGGAAGCGAATCCACTCCACTCATCCAGACTCATCAACAAAATATCTGCCCCTGTGGAACTTGCATTCTCTATGCCAGCTACAATACCGCCGTTCCAGATACCGCCAATTTCGGGTAGCCCGGAAAGATCCGGATTAATGGGAGGCGGCTCACTACCGCCATTACCTTCATCAGCACCGCCAAAATTGAATTTGATGTCTACCGGAGCCTTCCATTCACCTGATATCAAACTGCCCCCTACCGTGACATCACCCGAATAGCTACCCCCGATATTCAATGGCACGTTCGCTTCCGGCTTTCCTTTGAAAGTGTATCCAAACGTCTTTGTCTGACTATTATCTTCCAAGGTTATGGAAAAAACAGTCTGAGAGCCGCTCCCCGGAAAAATATAAAAAGGCTTTGCACTCCAAATTCCACCCGGCTCAGACTCACAAATAATTTCCGTACTTTTGTCTTTGCCGGAATACTCCCTTGTAAACGACAGGGAAGAATATAAAGGCGAAATCTGCAAACTCACCTTTTTAACGTTTGCCGGTATATCTTCCAAACTGATATTGACTAAAGATACAGCATAATAGAGGGTTACAGAAACAGATACATTTTTCTTATTGGCAATTGTCACAGTTGAAGTGCCCATCATTAGCGCGCGTGAGCTTCTGTTATTTTCTTTCATAACAATTACATCATCAAGGCTAGGATCTTTCGGAACGATATATTCCTCTCCCAAACCGGCTATTGCAACAATAGTATATCGGGCAGGAGGTAACTTCATTTCAATCTGGGCGTTATCTGTCATTTTCAGACTGGCAGAACAGCTGCCGTCCTCTGCAAACGCATAGATATAGGCCGGATAATTAATTGGGGACTCTTCGCTAGATCTGGCAGATATCTTTAGAGGAAGATTTGTTTGCGAGACTCCGTCTTCATCGTCTTCTTCATCGTACATCGGGCGTTGGCAAGAAACAGCAGACAGCAGCAATAGAAACAGAAGCACCTTTAATTCGGTTAATCTATAATTCATAACATATTATTTGTTTGTGGGTTTATTTCTTCTCCATTTATAACTATATCCTCTTCTTCATTTCCCGGAGTCCAACCCGAAATGCTTCCTCCCGTTATAATTACATTTCCGTCTTTTACAACAATATTGTATTTATGGATACATCCGGACAATAAGCCCGGAGACAGGTCGTCTCGTCGTGTTATGTAATATTTGTTGTTACGGATATATTCAATGGTGAGATTAACAGAATGGTTTTTCACAGCTTTCGGATTAATGTTTCCGTCATTCTCGTCCCCGTTCAGGATAAAATAGAAAGAAACATCTTGATTGTTCATGGTGTGTGACGGAGTAATCTGGAAGGTTTCCTTGGGAGTTTCGCTGATGGTGATTCTGTTCGTTTCAAAGGAGTAGTGTCCTTGAGTCATCAACTCATTTCCTTCAAGTCTGATTTTGTCAATAACGGCCTGTGCCATATCTCCTTCACCCTTTATGCTTATCTTTAATAATGACAAAATGTGCTTAAATGAATAATCGCCCGAAAAGGCCACATTGCCAAGGTCGGTATCGTAGGAAAGCTTCCTGGATGCTACTAGAAAGTCATATTGGCTAATATTTTCCCAAGTCCCGTTCTGGCTGTCGAGAGAAGGCATTATTATATTTTCCTTATTTTCGGCCTTGGAACCGGAGTGGGGATAATATGCGTAAAAAGTATGTTCCTCGTTTTTATCTTTCCAAAAGACACTCTTTTCTGTAGTCCAGGAAGTTCCATCGAATATCCAGCGGACAGCACTGTCATTGTCCATAAAAACACCTATATCATCGGCTTTACTAAAACTAGCGATGGCATTTTCATTATCTTGCAAATAGCGTGCTCCGGAAACTGTTTTCCCGATTCTTGCCATAATGGATACCGTGTACTCTTTTTCTTGTAGTTGCTCTAATTCCTCACTACCTTGGCAGGCAGAGAAGCACATGAACGTCAATAGCGATACATACAATGATCTTTTCATTCTTTTATTTTATAATAGTGAGGGACAAAACATCAGCTTATCCGTTAAAATTAAAATGAGGACAAGTTGAATTGGTCGAGGATTAAAGCATGTCTGCTTATTGTCGGTAAGAAATTAAACTTGTGTTCGGCTGCGAAAATAATTCATTCTTTGCAAAAAGAAAAGCAAAATGATAAAAAGATGAAAATTAAATGAGTTATGCCGGAAACAGCATGAACATTCTTACCGGTATATTCCCATAAAAAATGATGGAAGATAACCTGTAGTTTAACGCTTCAGGCTGACTATGACTAAATCTTATTTGTAAATTATCTCCTTCCATTCTTCCACAGTACGTGTAAGGGAAGAAAAATTCACCCCGATACAGACTATTTTACGGTTATCGGTCAAATAAGATCGGGCATAGCCTTTCTCTGCTATTTGCTGTAAAGCCTCCTCTGCTGTTCCATCCATCTTGAATTCGAAAATGTAAACATATTCGTCCATTTCCAATATGCAGTCCACTCGTCCGAAGCTCTGACGGTTCTCACAATGAATTGCACGGCAATAAACTCCTATCAAACGGAGAATCAGATAAAAAGTGTATTGGAAATGTTTCTCAGTCATATCCAATTCCTTCAAGGAAGCGTGAGAGTCATACGGGATGCTTGCAAGAAAGGCGGTCAGAGAATCACAAAAAGCGGAGGTGTTCCCTTGCTCAAGGCAAGTAACAGCATCGATAATCCAACTGTTGACCTCTCCACCTCCGGGTTTCAAATAATGTGCTGCCAATACGGACAAGAACCCTTTACGCACCTCATTATTGGGAAAATCGAGCAGATAAGTTCCCATACGTCTATTATATTCTTTAATAGTGAGATATCCGCTCTGATAAATCATGGGTAGAGGCTGTTCCACATCAGCCTTATAATCCACAAACAAAGAGGGAACATAATAACGTCCGGCAAGTTCGTTTATCTGCTCGCGGCTGTGTTGCAGCAGACGAACCAAATAGGTGGGAGTACCTGTAGAGAACCAGTAATCACGAATTGCCATACTGTCAAAAGCATTAAGAATGCTGAACGGATTGTAAATGTCGGTCATCCTCTCTCCAAAATGATATCCGTCATATTGCCGTCTGAGAAGTTCCTTCATTTCTTTCACTGTGTACTGATATTTAGCAGCTAACTGTATGGTGGGTTCTTCGAAAAATGCTTCCAGCTCATTCTGGGTGATACCGCACAAGGCTTCGTACCGTTCATCCATACTGATATCTTTAGGCTGGTTAAATCCACTGAAAACACTTACTTGGGAAAACTTTGTTACTCCGGTCAACAATACGAATCTCAAGTATTGATCGGCTCCTTTAAAGGTAGAATAAAAGGATTTCAATATTTCCCGGTTATGGTTCTCCAATAGAACTTGCTTTCCATAATCATCATAAAAACAAGCTTCCGTATCTAATACATCCAGAATAGGTTTGTCATATTCATCAATCAGAACTACCGCACGCCGCCCTGTCCGTTCATAAGCCCGACGAAGTATTTCAATGAAACGGGTTCCTATGGTTGTATAATTGGGATTCTTGCCATAAATATCTTCCCAGTTCCCTAAATAGCCTTCAATGGTAGCCTCCAGAATTCCGGATTGTGTATACAGTCCTCCATTAAAGTCTATACGAAAGATAGGATACTCATACCAGTCTTTTTCCAATCCGTCGATTTCCAGTCCGGCAAACAAATCTTTGCGTCCCTGGAAATAACAGGCAAGGGTACTTACCAGCAGGCTTTTGCCAAAACGGCGTGGACGGCTCAAGAAATAAGTCTTGCCTTGTGTTACCAAGTTGTAAATCAAACCGGTCTTATCCACATATACATAGCCATCTTCACGGATTTGGTCAAAACTCTGTATTCCAATAGGGTATTTCATATTTTGTTGCGGTTCTAGAATGAATGATGAAACAAAGATATTAGTAAATGACAAACAAAGCAAATAAAGGATTTGTTTTTTCTGCTTATGACAAGTTTTTCTATTTCCTATTAATGGATGATAATCGCCTATTTCTGTCCATATATATTGGCATTCTATCCTTTAAAGGATACTTTGAAAAGTATTTAGAATCTATCTATTTTGCAATAAGATATATTTCTTCTACTGAATTTGCTATATCATTGTTTATCAACATCATACATATCCTTTCGTTTCCGGCACGAATACGACCTACCTGAGTAATGCGGTGAACAACTACTTCGGATGCAACTTCAAGCGGTTGATAAATTCCTACAGGGTGGCTCGCGCCAAGGAGCTGCTGGACGGTAAAGATTGCCCGGTGAGCGAGCTTTTCAGTCGTTGTGGGTTCGCTTCCAAGAGCGTGTTCTATGTGGCGTTCAAAAAAGTAGTTGGCATGACTCCCCTGCAATATATATCGCAGAGCCGGAGTCCTTTTATGATTCAACGCAATTAAGTCCTTTTATAACAATAAACATTTTGAGTTTTTAAATTTATAAATTTAAAGTTTTTCTATTATGAACAAAAAATTTTTAAGTGCAATCCTGTTCGGAGCCTTGATGGTTTCTTCGACAGGAACGTTTGTATCTTGTAAAGATTATGATGATGACATCGATCGTATCGACAAGGAGTTGACCGATTTGAAGTCACAGATTGCAGCTTTACAAAGCAAAATCGATGCTGGTAAGTACATCACCAGCGTAGATAAGACAGACAAGGGTCTTACCTTTACTTTAAATGATGGCTCCAGCTATGAGGTTACCAATGGAGTCGATGGCGAAAAAGGAGAGAAGGGTGACGGCAATAAGTTGACTATTGATAAGGATGGTCAATGGCTGATTGATGATGAACCCACAGGATGGTATTGTGCCAAAAAAGGAGAAACTGCTACTGTAATTGTTCCTGAAGTGGGTGCAGACGGCTATTGGTATTTTGTCAACAAAGAGACAGGCAAACTTGAAAAATCTACTTATAAAGCTGCTCCTGTTAGTGCTGTCGAAGCGGATGGTATCTGTACATTGACTGTTGTTAATCCGGATGGAACAACCACTGTTGTTAAATTGCCTACTACTGCTGCTTCCATTACAGAACTCGAAATTGTTGGCTATTTAAATGCGGAAGGAGTATTTACCGCATTCTCTGACAAAGGAAGTGCTGATAATAAATATGAAATGAATAGTTCTGCTTTTTGGGCCAACAAAAAATATGAGTGGGAATGGAAAGATAAAGATGGTTCTCAAAAGATTTCAGGAAGTATAGCGGAAAAAACTGCTTTGGTTTCTTTAGAAGGTGCTTCTCTTGTGGTTCGTGTAGCTCCTGCTTCTGCTGACTTGTCAACAGTTTCCATGAACTTAATCAATTCTCAGTTGAAAGAAGCTCCTATTGCTTTGGGCGCTGCTACAGCATACAAAGGATTAGTAGCAAGAGATGCTTCAGCTAATGGATTGTGGAGTGTGCCCATGAGTAGTGAAGTATTAAGTAGTGTTGGAAGTCTTAAGGCTTTAAAACAGAATTTCTTTATTGATAAAAATGATAATGGTATTAAAGACTCTGATGAAAAGAATATTGCTTTTGCTCTGAAAACTCCAAGTTTTCTCTCAAATTATAATTTGGCATTTAATAATATAGAACTAAAAGCTGCAAATGCCTTTATTAATGATAAAGATCATGCTTTGGTCGCAGATGCTAATTTAATCCAAAAGGGAAACACTATCTATTATACTGGTGAAAATATAGGTACCGACCTTAATGACAGTGAAGATAAATCTTATATTTCTGTGAAACAGGGTGCAATAAATACATTCTACTTTGATGTACCGACTTCAATTTACAAGAGTCAAATTATTGTAGATGAGTTTGAAAAGCAAAATTGGGGTGTTGAGATTGAAGGTAATACATTTACTGTTAATAAATATTTTGACAAGGCTACAATTCCTTCATTCCCTGTTTATTTCAACTATATTGAATTAGTCAATGATGGTTCTGTCAAATCGGTAACTCAGACAGTTTATATCCGTCTTGAAAGAAGTATTTCTGCTGGGGTTACTTTGGACGCTAAAGCATGGACAATCAATGCAGTTAAAAATAAAGATAACTTTACTGCTCCTTTAAAGAAGATGTACGATGCTATGTCTGCTGAAGAACTGATTAACTGGAAAGAATTCGTTAAGAACTATGATTACGAGGTATATCAAGTTGGTACTAACGCTGATGGTTCTGATAAGAAGATATCAGATTATAAACAATATGGTACCAATGGCGAAAATGGTTCTAATAAAATCAAAGATATGGTTTCTTTGGTAAAAAGTAATGGTGAAAATATTACAAATGCTGTGGATGCAGCTTCTATCAAAGTTAATTTGAACCAAGAATGGCCGACCAACTTAGCATTCGATAAAGAATACTATGTATTGGTAAGCTTCAAAGATTCGAAAGGTGATGTGCTGAGCACTGCCAAGTTGCCATTCACTGTAGGTATTCCTGCATTGTCTACATTCTTGGTTAAACAACAGGGTGTGTTCAATGGTACAAATGATGGTACAGCTTACATCTTCAGCCAAGCTTACAATGTAAAAGATAACGATGTTATTGCTATGCAGTATGACTTGACTTACGGATTTGTTAAGTTGGCTGAAAAATTGCAACCGAAAGATGCTACAGCTACAACTTTGAAATTCAAGACTAATGGCTACATCAATGGTGATGATAAGAATGCTGAAGGACAAATCGCTGGTATTGCAGAAATGAAAATAACCTCAACTACTCCTGTAGAGTTGACTCCTGGTTATACAGCAATTGATGCGTCTAAGGCTATCTTGATGGCTCAAAAGGGCAAGAATGGCAAGGTTTATGGTCAAAAGTTCGTTATTGAAGTTGCTGAGGCTAAATATGTTGGTAAGTATGCTTATTCTAATGACGACAAGAAAGCTCAGAAGTTTACTATCACAATGAAGAGCCCGATTAAGGAAGGTTCTATTTCTGCCGCTGATGGTTCTAAGACTATCTCAATCGATGCAACAGATCAGCAGAAGATTGTGGAATCTAAGTTCTTAGCTAAGACTTACTCTACAGCAGGTACTAAGTATCAGTTGTTCCCATCAGATGCTACGAAGAATGGTAGTAGCATTTATAGCTGGATCAAATATACTGATGGCAAGATCACTATAACTCCTAAAGATGATAAAGTATTGAAAGTTAAAGAAATCCAAAATACTACAGAGGGTGAGGAGGGTTTTGAAGGTTATGTTAAAGTTGAACCTGTTAACCCTGCATACGATACAACTGGTGACATTACTGTAACAGTTAATGATGTATGGGGCTTTAGCATCAGCCAAGATATCACAATCAATATTAAGAGATAATCTTAATAAGATTCTGTAAATAGAAAGAGCGGTCTTCGGATCGCTCTTTTTCATTTAAAAGAGGATGCATCTATTTTGATACGTTTACCAAGATATCTGTGACTTGGACAGCAAGTTCCGTCCTTTATTCCTAAAGTGAAAGGGCTTGTAAAGACACCTGTAGCGTCTTGCAAAGCGAACAATGTCTTAGTAACGTCCACATTGTCTAATTTAGTAATATCTTGATTCTGAGTGGGAGTAAACATGACAATCTTAACACCTACAGTGTACAATCCTGCATCATCGGCAGCACGGCTCAATACACCATCAAATTTAGTGGCAGTGGTAAGTGTAACACCCAGAGGTGAATGGTTCCTGCTGTTTACCATATTGAATTCAGTTCCTATTGCGTCCAAAAAAGTTGGATCTATACGAACGAGCATATTATTAGAAGAGGAGATTAAATATGCATCTTTTATAATCTGTTTCGAACCTTTCCAAGCTTTTGCTTCATTCTCAGTTACTTTATATTTAAAAACAGACAATAAAACGTCTGCTGATGTACAGTAAAACTCAGCAGCTCCGTAACATTAAACGGAACCAATATGTCTGTTGACAATTTTCGTGTATATGATATACGCGTGCTGCCTGTCCAGGAAGTCAAAACGATTTATGATGCCAGAGATATTAGTTAGATGAACAGACCTGCTACCTTCTGATTTTGACTGGTAGATATGCATTCAATTTCACTATCGAAGTAATTAGAAATATAGAAATGTAATTTAAGGGAGAAAGCTATATATCAAATAATTGCAGTTATAGATAAGTAACAAATGAAAGATGGTGCCCTTTTGACAGACACCATCTTTTTATTTACTATTTTAAAAATCAAATAGTCTATTCTATCAAGTAACGATTACTTGTTTCGTGGATTAACAGTAATTTCTACAACACCATTAACAACACCCCACTTGTATTGAACTTGAACAGGTACCCACATCTTGTAAGCTGCTGTAACTGTTGCCATATTAGTCTTATAATTCAGATAATATTTACCGTTATCTAACTTAGTAGTCAAATTGGTTGTTACAGGCAATGTAACTTCAGCCTTTTCATAAGTCAGAGTATTATCAGGAACCCAGTTACCGTGTTCATCAGCCTTCAAGTTAGTCAGGATCTTAGAGTTATCCAACTTACCAGCAGCATCTGTAATGAACGGATGAGTAAGTGACCAAGTCTTAACATCATAGAATGTACCCAGTTTTTCAGCTGTAGTAGTAGTTCCAGGAATTGTTACAGCTTCACCTCTCCAGTCTTTCATACTGATGATCTTACCGAATTCGATGTCAGAACCTAAGTCTACAGCATCAGTAAATGCACCTGCTGCAGCTTTATCCAAAGCCAAAGGTCTGCAAACATCGATATTGAAGTTCATTACATTAATGTCACCATTGCTGTAATTTACTTTCAGAAGAACATTCTTAATAGTGAATCCACCAGCAGACAATAATTCCTTAGTCTTAGCTGTTTCAGAAAGTTCCAAATTGTCGCCGTTAATAGTAGCTACAATGTCAGAACCAATCTTGATCTGCTTCTTAGTTACTGTAACAGTCTGACCTGCAATCATAGTAGTAGCGTCTCCTGCAAACTCAAATTCAGCAGTGTAACCTGTGTAAGTGGCTTGTACGTAAGTTGCACCACCAGCTTCCAAAATTGTAGATGCGGTCGGAGCAGTCGGATTCCATTTCAATGTTGCTTTGCCAGCATTAATAGTTCCAGCGGCATTTGATACGAAATATGAATTCAAATCAACATCAAAGATACATTCATCAGGTGTATAACCAGTAGCAGGAGCTTGAACATTGAATTGAGCATTACCGTTCTTCCATTGTTTAGTATCAATGTTAGCAGAAATGACAGGATTCTTAACTGTAAATTCATCAACAACAGTTAAATTCTTATATTTGACAGAAGTTACAGCTGTACTAAATGTCATTACAAGTCTGTAAGATGCTGGTTTAACAATTTCTTTAGTATACAATACCAAGTTGTTGTTTGCATTCAGTGCACCACCTTCAATATTCAATTCACCAGTTGTAGTCGATCCCGGAATCGTAAAGTAGTCACTGATTTGTTTACCTGTTTCAGGAACGAAATCAACATATTCACCAGTTGCATTCTTTACCTGAATTTTCCAAGTAGGTTGTGCAGCCTTATGAGTAGAATATGCTTCTACAAATTGTGCTTTACTGAATCCACAGAAATTGAAGATCTGGTCAAAGTCAACAAACTGAAGGTTACCATTGAATGCAATAACAAAATCTTTAATATCATCCACATTCTTAACTACATCTTCCTGCAATGTCTTCATTACTTGAATCTTCAATAGTTTAGACATAACCAATGTCTCACCGATATAAGCCTGAACTTTGATTACCGGTGTTCTTTCGATAGCAGCAGTGTTATTCTGATCAAATGTGATATCACCATTAGCGGCCAAATTAAGATATCTCATAGTCTGGTCTACTTCTGCTTTCTTATATGATTCAACACTATATTTATAAGTTACAGCATCAAATCCAAGAGAACTCAACAAATATTGAGAAACCGGAGAGTCATAAGCTGTATTTGTATGGAACTTTACAGCAAATGTTTCTACTAATTTAGATAATTCGGTAGTACCTGCAAAAGGAACCTCTAACAAAACAGGGACTTGATCTAAATATGTTTGAACATCAGTAGCTGTTGCAGCCTGTTCATACATCTGGCTTAATTCCTGGAAATTCTTTAATGTCAAATCTTCTTTATTAGCCTTGTTGCGGTTTAAACCAATCTTGACATCTTCTTGCTCAACAACCATACGTTTAACAGGAACATATTTAGAAGTAACAACATCAGCTTCTTCTGTTCCATTGATATTTTGTACCTGAAGAGCTATTGTATTTACTTCGTTTACATCCAGGTCATTGGAAAGTTCTGCTCCATCCGGATCATCATAATCATTTCCTAAAATAAACATTGCGAAGTTTTTAGCGCTAGCTTTAACAGTAAGCGTATTGTCTGCATAAGCAAATGCTTCATTCAATGTAGGCAAGTTTGTACCTCTAGTATAGGCTGTAGCTCCTACAAAACCAACAGGCTTGAAATTTACTTTATTAACACCGGCAGGATTTACCTTGAAAGAGAAATCACACCAACCATTGACCATGGTAGTATACAGGGCTTCCTTATTCCAGTTATATTCATATTTACCTTTTTCAAAAGTTGAATTGTTATCTGTACCAATTACAGGGAAGTAAGCCACTTCTCCCAAATCTGCATTAATATTTGTCGGGATATAGCTTAATGATGAAACAAAAATAGTTCCTGAAAGAAGATCGTATGACTGACCATTGATGGTAATAGTATAACCAATTACTGAACCATCTTCTGCTTTCTTCTCAACGATTGAGTTTTTTAAAGTCTGATTATTGATAGTTACTCCTGTAGCTACACCATCATACATCACAACTCCATCAGTTCCAATAGTCAATTTTGAAGCATCAAATTTAGTATCAATAGTTGCTGGAAGCTCTGCTTCAGACACTACTGTCGTACCACTCTTCAAGATAACCTTACCATTTTCAATAGAGATTGAGTAAGTTGGCATTTCTTGGCTAACTGTATAGTCAGTAGATTTTCCTTCTCCATCTACAATTGTCAATTTGCCATTATTATAGCTTACTGACTTTACGTAAGACAATTTACTCAAATCGCTAGTAACTTGTTCGAGTCCTGCTCTCAACTCATCGATGTCATCATCGTAGTCTTTACAAGACACAAATGTTCCTGTTGACGAAACCATAAGGGCTCCGAACAGGATTGCACTTAAAAACTTTTTGTTCATAATAGAAAAACTTTAAATTTATAAATTTAAAAACTCAAAATGTTATTGTCATAAAAGGACTTTAAATCTTTTTCCGTGTTTTGGCGGTGCTTAAAAAGGAACTGCAAGGGAGATGTGCCGACCACTTTATGAAATGCGACATAAAATACACTCTGCGATACAAAACCGCACTCCTTAAAAAGCGAGCTTACAGGACACTTATTCTCTAGCAACAAAGACTTTGCGTATTCTATACGGTATCTGTTTATCAACCGCTTGAAGTTGCATCCGAAGTAGTTGTTCACCGCATTACTCAGGTAGGTCGTATTCGTGCCGGATACTATACAGTAATACTAATTGTTTGAATACCAGTTGTATGTGTGACAACTTTAATGATGTAAGGGCCATTTCAGGTTCTTTTTTATTTATAATTGACAATAATATCCGGTAAACTATCTACTGCTTTTTGTTTGAGTTCATCTATGATATGAACATATTTTTCAGTGTGCCGGGTAGTAGAATGTCCTGCAAGACTGGCGGCTGTTTTGATATTAGCTCCATTTGCCATAATGTTGGTGATAAATGAGTGTCGGGCACAGTGGAAGGTAATGTGTTTGTGTATATTAGCTCTTTTTACCCATTTGTTTAAAATCCTTAGTGTGTAAGAATAGGAGGGGAGCCCGAATACCAAGTCCTCATTAATGCCTTTATGCCTTTGTAGGAGTTTGATGGCAGTGTGGTTTAAGTTTAGATGCAAGATTGCGTTTTTGGAGTGTGACTGTACTTTCTGTTGCAGAATAGTAAGGCGGTTTGATGAGAAATCTATGTCTTTATATTGCAGTTGATGTACATCACACCAGCGCAGCCCGCAATAGCAAGAAAACAAGAATGCCCTTTTTACTTCGTTGTTGGGGCATGGAGTGATAGCAAGTTTCTGAATCTCTTTTAAACTGAGGATTGCTTTGGTTACTTCATCAAACTGCATCAGGCGGATACCATCTGTAGGATTAGATGTCATTAACTTTTTTTCTATACATTTATTAATGCACATTCTGAACTTCTTGAAATATCCGATGGGAGTGTTGCCTCGGAGATGATCCCTGAGATACTCAAGAAAGTTTATACAAAAATCTTTTGTGAGAAGGGTTACAGGTAAGCTTTTCTTTCTTGTAAACAGTCGCAGATGGGTGATACATGCCCTAACCATTTTCTTGTCCTTTTTGTGATAGGTATCCAGGAATTGTCCTATCAGAATATAGAAATCGGGAACATTGCTTTTATCTGTTGGAAGTATATCATTGAATGTATTTTCTATATCGTTCAGATGATATTCAACGGATAAGAATTCTAGTTCCTTTTTTGCTCTTATCTGCCTGGCAATTAGTATCTTGTTTTTGTTCTCCGCTCTTCGCTCTGCACTGGTAGGAGCATCCAGAATGATACCCAAATACTCTTTGCGGCGTTTTCCGTTATAACTGTAATTTAAATAAAGCGAAACTCTTCCTTTGTTCAATTGTTTCTTTCCTAATGTAATTCCCATAATGAATAATAATTAATACAATAATAATGTTGAAAAGAAGGACCATAGAGGGACTGAAAATGAATTCCTCCATCTTTCTTTCTATAATAATAATATCTTTTGTACCTTTGTGTCATAAACAAAAAAATGGAAGAAAATTTTGATATACGCGAGCAACAGCTCACAACTAAAGAACGCGATTTTGAGAATGCCTTACGTCCGTTGAATTTTGAAGATTTTAGTGGGCAGGATAAGGTGGTAGATAATCTGCGCATCTTTGTCAAGGCGGCGCGTCTGCGGGCCGAGGCGTTAGACCATGTTCTTTTGCACGGACCTCCTGGCTTGGGCAAGACGACCTTAAGTAATATCATTGCCAATGAACTGGGAGTAGGTTTTAAAGTAACCTCAGGACCGGTGCTGGATAAACCGGGGGATTTGGCGGGAGTACTGACCAGCTTGGAACCCAATGATGTGCTTTTTATTGATGAAATACATCGGTTGAGCCCTGTGGTAGAAGAATATCTGTATTCTGCCATGGAGGATTATCGTATTGATATAATGATAGACAAGGGACCTTCGGCGCGTAGTATCCAGTTGGAGCTGAGTCCGTTTACTTTGGTTGGAGCCACTACTAGGAGTGGGTTGCTGACTGCGCCTTTGCGTGCCCGTTTTGGAATTAATCTTCATTTGGAGTATTATGACGATGATGTATTGACAAGCATTATCCGTCGCTCTGCTAATATATTGAATGTGCCTTGTGACATGAAAGCAGCGGGTGAGATTGCTTCGCGCAGCCGTGGAACGCCCCGTATTGCAAATGCGTTGTTGAGGCGTGTCCGTGATTTTGCCCAGGTGAAAGGTTCCGGAAGGATTGATGTGGAAATTGCCCGGTTTGCTTTAGAAGCCTTGAACATTGACAGATATGGACTGGATGAGATAGATAACAAGATTTTATGTACTATTATAGATAAGTTTAAGGGAGGTCCTGTGGGGCTGACTACTATTGCAACCGCTTTGGGTGAAGACGCCGGAACAATAGAGGAGGTTTATGAACCTTTTTTGATTAAAGAAGGTTTCTTAAAACGTACTCCGCGTGGACGTGAGGTCACGGAACTGGCCTATATACACTTGGGACGGAGCATTTATAATAGTCAGAAGACATTATTTGATGATTAGAAGATGGCAGGATTAAAAGCATTAGCCAAGGAAACAGCCATATATGGGATGAGTAGCATCATCGGGCGGTTCCTGAATTATTTGTTAGTACCGATATATACCAACGCTTTGCCTGTGGAATCGGGGGGCTATGGTGTCATTACCAATATGTATGCTATAACTGCCTTGTTGATGGTGCTTTTAACATATGGTATGGAAACCGGCTTTTTCCGATTTGCCAATAAGGGGGTGGATGATCCGATGCGTGTCTATTCCACTACTTTGCTTTCGGTGGGGGCGACTGCGGTCTTGTTTTTAATTGTTTGTCTTTCTTTTCTGTATCCCATAGCAGGTTTCTTGGGATATGGAGAGCATCCGTGGTATATGGGGATGATGCTGATTGTAGTTGCAATGGACGCTTTCCAAGCTATTCCTTTCGCTTATTTGCGGTATAAGAAACGCCCTGTTAAGTTTGCTGCATTGAAATTGTTGTTCATTTTTGCCAGCATTGTCTTGAATATCGCTTATTTTGTAGGTATGAAGGGAGAGAATGTCGGAGTGGCTTTTGCTATAAATTTGGCTTGTACTTCTTTGGTGATGCTATGTATGTGGAAAGAATTGGTGGGCTTCAGATATGTGCTAGACAGGGAGTTGTTGCGGCGTATGCTGCATTATTCTTTCCCGATTCTGATTCTGGGTATTGCCGGAATCTTAAATCAGGTAGCTGATAAAATTATTTTTCCGTTTGTTTATCCTGATAAGGCGGAGGCGACTATCCAGTTGGGTATTTATGGAGCAGCCAGTAAGATAGCTATGATCATGGCCATGCTGACACAGGCTTTCCGGTTTGCATACGAGCCGTTTGTTTTTAGTAAGAGTAAAGAAAAGGATAGTCGGGAAATGTATGCCAAAGCGATGAAGTTTTTCATTATCTTCACTTTGCTGGCTTTTTTGGCTGTTATGTTTTACCTTGATATACTGCGTTATATTTTAGGACGTGATTACTGGGTAGGGCTTAAGGTTGTACCTATTGTCATGGCTGCCGAGATGTTTATGGGTATTTATTTCAATCTTTCTTTTTGGTATAAACTGATTGATGAAACAAAATGGGGAGCTTATTTTTCACTGGTGGGATGCAGTATCATTATTCTGATAAATATTTTCCTTATTCCGGTATTTGGCTATATGGCGTGTGCTTGGGCGGGTTTTGCCGGATATGGAGTAGCTATGCTTCTCTCTTATTTTGTAGGGCAGAAAAAATATCCTATTAATTATGATTTGAAAGCAATAGGTAACTATGTGGTGTTAGCGCTGGTACTTTACATTGTTTCAGTTTATCTTCCTATTCAAAATATATTCTTGTTGTTGGGTGTTCGTACATTACTGTTGTTATTGTTTGTGGCATATATTGTGAAAACGGATTTCCCCTTACAGCAAATACCTGTTATAAACCGATACATAAAGAAATAGCAATGAGTGACCTGAAGAATAATTTAAAGAATGTGCCCTATATAAAGCAGTTCTTTAGTGAATATCTTGATTTGCGCAAGGATAAGGACAATGAAGCCTTGATTGTAGAAAGTATTCGTAATGGTGTTGAGTTCAAAGGAACTAATTTGTGGATTCTTATTTTCGCAATTTTTATAGCTTCATTGGGCTTGAACGTGAATTCTACGGCAGTTATTATTGGTGCCATGCTGATATCTCCGCTGATGGGACCGATAATGGGAGTAGGGTTAGCTATTGGACAGAATGATTTTGAATTGTTGAAGCGTTCTCTAAAAAGTTATTTGGTGGCAACTGTATTTAGTGTGATTACAGCTACCCTTTATTTTTCGCTGACTCCGTTGGATGAAGTACAATCGGAGTTGCTGGCACGTACTTCTCCTACCATATATGATGTGCTTATAGCTTTGTGCGGTGGTTTAGCCGGTATAATCGCTTTGTCTACAAAGGAGAAAGGGAATGTAATTCCAGGGGTTGCTATTGCTACGGCTTTGATGCCGCCTTTGTGTACTGCTGGATTCGGGCTTGCTACCGGAAATTTACTTTATTTTTTAGGTGCATTCTATTTGTATTTTATTAATTCAGTATTTATCAGTTTGGCTACTTTTATCGGGATACGTGTCATGCATTTCCAACGTAAGGAATTTGTGGATAAGGAGCGCGAAAAATTAGTCAAAAAATATATCATTGTTATTACTTTAGCCACCATGTGTCCTGCTATTTATTTGACTTATGGTATTGTGAAAAGCACTATTTATGAGGCCTCTGCCAATAATTTTATTAATGAAGAATTGGATTTTAATAATACTCAAGTAATAGACCGGAAGATTTCTTTTGAGAAGAAGGAAATACGTGTTGTGCTAATAGGCAATGAGGTCCCGGAAACAGAAATAGCAACCGCAAGGGATAATTTGAAACATTTTAATTTGGCAGGTACTAAACTAGTTATTCTTCAAGGAATGAATAATGATGCGATGGATATTGGTAGTATAAAGGCCCAAGTGATGGAGGATTTCTATAAGAATAGTGAAAAGCGTTTACTGGAGCAGCAGGAGAGAATTAAGTCTTTGGAAAACGAGCTTAAAGTATATGCTGCATATAATACTGTAGATAAAAAAATAATTCCTGAACTTAAAGTACTTTATCCTACAGTAGAAGCCATAGCTATGGCAAAGACTGTGGAATTACAGGTGGACTCAACTAAAACGGATACATTGACAATAGTCTTGATGAAATTCAGTAAAAGACCCATTGAGAAAGAACAAGAAAAAATATCCGAATGGTTGAAAGCACGTGTCGGAGCAAAAAAACTTAAATTAATTGTAGAATAAAACCATGAAAAAACTACTGTTGCTGCTAGTCTTCCTACCTTTATATATATGGGGTAGTGAAGGAATGTGGCTTCCTTGTTGTCTTAGCAAACAAACTCAACAAGTGATGAAAGAAATGGGGTTGGAACTTTCATCTGAACAATTGTATAATCCTGGTGGAAAAGCATTGGCTAATGCTGTTGTTAGTTTTGGAGGTTTTTGTTCGGGTGTTGTTGTATCTCCGGATGGTTTGGTTTTTACTAACCACCATTGTGGGTATGATGCCATTCAGCAGCATAGTTCTGTGGAGCATGATTATTTGCGAGATGGTTTTGTAGCCGATTCCTTAAGTAAGGAGCTTCCTAATCCGGATTTATTTGTCAGTTTTCTGATACGCACAGAGGATGTGACGGAGCGTGTGTTGCAAGCTATTCCAGTCGGAACAAAGGAAAATGACCGTGCACTGATTGTAGATTCTATTTCCACATTGATTGCTCAGGAAGCTGTGGCGAATGATACGTTGCTGCGTGCTGAGATAACTCCTTTTTATGGTGGCAATGAGTTTTATCTATCTGTGTATAAGGATTATTATGATGTTCGTTTGGTATTTGCTCCTCCCTCTTCTGTAGGCAAGTTTGGCGGAGATACAGATAATTGGGTATGGCCCCGCCATACCGGGGATTTCTCTGTCTTCCGTATTTATGCTGATCAGAATAATCAACCGGCGGCTTATTCTCCGGAGAATGTGCCTTATCATCCGGATTATTTTGCTCCTGTTTCTTTGGGAGGGTATGAACAGGGATCATTTTGCATGACTATGGGATATCCCGGTTCTACCAGCAGGTATTTATCTTCATTTGGGATAGACGAAAGAGTCAATACGGATAATGCCGCCATGATTAATGTTCGTACCATCAAGCAAGCTATTTGGAAAAATGCAATGGAAAAAAGTGATGATATCCGCATTAAATATGCTTCCAAGTATGCACAAAGCTCTAACTATTGGAAGAATAGTATAGGGATGAATCAAGCGGTAAAAGAATTGAAAGTGATAGAGAAAAAACAAGCTTTGGAGTGCCAATTGCAAGAATGGGTTCGTCGGGAACCTGATAAACGAAGCAAATATGCAAGGGTTTTGACTGAACTGGAGTTAAATTATCGTAATCGTAGAAATGCGGCACGGGCTATGGCATATTTTGGAGAAACATTTGCCAATGGACCGGAGTTGATTACGGCAGCCTTAGCTGTACTGAATTTTGATTTTGAGGCAGAGGAGAGTGATTTGGAGCGTAATATGCGGCAATTGTTGGAAATTTATGCCAATATGGATATAAGTGTGGATAAACAAGTCTTTGTGGCTATGTTGAAAGAATATGCAACTGAGGTAGGCAAGGAATTTTTACCTGATGTTTATTCATTGATAGAGAAAGATTTTAAAGGTGATTACCAAGCTTATGTAGATGATTTGTATACTCGTTCCTCTTTAAAGACACCACATGGTTTTGAACAGGTAGTGAGAGGAGATACCACTTATGTCTTGTTTGATGACCCTGCGGCTTCTTTTGCCATCGATATGTTGGTGAAATTTTATGAATTCAATCAGTCGGTGGAAGAAGCTAGTATGAATATTGAGAAAAATGAACGTTTGCTGAATGAAGCAATGCGTGAGATGGAGGCAGATAGGGTGTTTTATCCGGATGCTAATTCTACTATGCGTCTGAGTTTTGGCATGGTGGGTGGTTACTCACCGAAAGATGCTATTGAGTATTCTTATTTTACGACGACAAAAGGAATTTTTGACAAGATAAGGCAGTATAAGGGAGATAGTGATTTCGATGTGCTTCCTTCTGTAGTCGAATGCTTGAGAAGGAAGGATTTCGGACGTTATGCTGCTGGGGATGGTAATATGAATGTTTGCTTTATTTCGGATAATGATATTACAGGAGGGAATTCCGGTAGTGGAATGTTTAATGGAAAAGGGGAATTAATAGGTCTTGCTTTTGACGGGAATTGGGAAGCAATGAGTGGAGATATTGTTTTTGAACCTAATTTGCAGCGTTGTATCGGGGTGGATATCCGCTATGTTCTTTACATGATTGAAAAATATGGGAAAGCTTCCTGTTTAATCGATGAACTGAAATTGAAAGACTAAAGGAAAAGTATGAAATGACAGGGAGCTGAGTATGTCAAAGTTCCGATAGATAGCTTATCATATAATCTTTCATCTGGAAGATAGTAAAAAATCTGTTAATATTAATTCGATGTAAACAAGGATATTCGGCAAATAATATAATAAATCTGTTGGGTTTATTATATTATTTGCCGAATATCCTTGAAATGACAGATTGTTTCAATTCCGCATACTCCGCTATTATTCAAGAGAAGTGGATGTTATTTGCATATTTCTACTATGTCCAATCCTCTTTCATTAAGTTGGATTCCTTATTTCTTGGATTTCTTTTTCTTATTGTTATCGCTGTTAAAGAATTGTTTCCAGTCGTCTTTCGTTTTGGGGCCTCGTTCTTCAATGTAGCCACGTTCCGCACGGCTAGTTTTTCCTTCTTTTGAGGTCGTTTTTTTATTGGACCTGTCACCTTTTTTGCCGAATGAAGCATTCCTTGCCGCACTGCTCCTGCGTTCGCCATTGTCGTTTTTGCCATTATTGTCACCGGCAACTTCTACTACAATTTTCCGGCCGCCATTCAGATTGACCTTGTTTAACGCCTTGATAACATCCTGTGCCTGATTTTCTGCTACTTCGAAGAAAGAGAAATTCTGCATCAGATCTATTCGCCCGATGGTGGTACGTTGCTTCTTCATGTTGCGGTTAATCAGTTCAATGATTTGATTGGCATAAAAACCATCTGTCTTTCCCACATTCAGGAACAGGCGGGTATATCCTTTCTCGGCCTTGCGTTCTGTCTTTTCACGGGCGCTACCATGGTCTTTGCGTCCTTTCGGTTCACGTTCGCTACGGCGGTCGTTCATGCTGGGAGTTTCTATTTCCGGAGCGTTGCTGTAATATTCCAAGAAGCGGTTGAACTCCATCGATACTACACGCTTTATCAGGTCTTCCTTCGAAAGCCATTCCAGTTTGCGATAGATACCGGGTAGGAAGGACTCGATTTCCTCGTCGTTCACTTTTACCTTTTCTATATCATCGATCAGTTTGATTAATTGTTGTTCGCAGATTTGTTTACCGCTAGGCATTTCACCCATGATAAATTTCTTGTTGATGATACGTTCTATCTCGCGCATTTTTCCTTTTTCACGCAGATTGATGATAGCGATAGAAATACCGGTTTTGCCGGCACGTCCTGTACGTCCGCTACGGTGAGTATAGCTTTCTATATCATCGGGCAGGCCATAATTAATGACATGTGTCAAATCATTTACATCCAAACCGCGGGCAGCTACATCTGTAGCAACCAGAAGCTGTAAATGACGTTGACGGAATTTCTGCATCACCAAGTCACGTTGTGCTTGTGAAAGCTCGCCGTGTAGAGAATCTGCATTATAACCATCTTGAATCAATTTATCAGCTATTTCCTGAGTTTCCTTACGGGTACGGCAGAAAATGATACCGTAAATTTGTGGGTAATAATCCGCGATACGCTTCAATGCAGCATATTTATCTTTGGCGTGTACCAGATAGGCAATGTGGTTTACGTTCTTGCTGCCTTCATTCTTAGTACCGATTGTAATCTCTTTCGCATCGTGCAGGTATTTTTTTGCAATACGCGAGATTTCGGGACTCATGGTAGCTGAGAACATCAAAGTGTTCCGGTCTTCGGGAACCTTTTCAAGAATAGCATTGATGCTGTCGGTAAATCCCATATTCAGCATCTCGTCAGCTTCGTCCATTACTACATCGGCAATGGTCTCCAGTTTGGCGACTTTTCTTTCCATCAGGTCAATCAGTCGTCCGGGAGTGGCTACAATAATGTGTACACCTGCCTTCAACATGCGTATCTGGCTTTCGATGGATGAGCCACCGTATACAGGAAGGACTTTCAGTCCATCAATATACTTGGAATAATCATTCAGATCACCTGCGATCTGCAAGCATAACTCACGTGTGGGGCATAATATAAGTGCTTGAGGCACACGTTTTTTTACTTCAATTTTTTGGATAAGCGGCAGACCAAATGCGGCTGTTTTTCCAGTCCCTGTTTGTGCTAGGGCTACTACGTCGTTGCCGTTCCCCAATAAATACGGTATTACTTCTTCTTGTACCGGCATGGGGTTTTCATACCCCATTTCTTTAATTGCTTTTAGTATTTCCGGGGAAACGCCTAACTCTTCAAATGTCTTCATTTATTTTCAAATATCTAATTCGTTACAAAGATACGGATAATCACGGGATTATATAGTATTTATACAATATTTGTTTTCTTCAGGGATAGAATTTAGGGAATATTGGCTAAATGCCGTTTGGGAGCAAAAGAAAAAAGTCGTTATCTTTGTACCCGAATGTAGTATATGACATTGGTGGACTGCAATTTGAACAATGAAAGAGTTTCATTACATATTATTCTCAATCTTTCTTTCTTCCATGATTATATATATGGGAGTCGGAATACCTATTGTGCAGTCCCGTTGCTATCAGTGCGCTGATAAGGATGCGGCATTATTGACAGTGGTGGATATTTCCAATTATGGATGTACTTGCGGATGTGGTGATGTTGGAAATAAAAACGTGAAATCTGGTTCGGGATGTTCTTGCCATCATGACAAGATGATGGAGCGGAAGTCATCAGATGTTCCTTGTTCTAGCGTGAAAATCCAGAAAATTAACTTGCCTGTTTTAGGTACATCACTTCATTTGGACAACGTAACACTGTCCGTTATTCATTTGATATTCAATGCATACAGTGTAAACTTCGATCTGTTGTCTTCTGTAAAAAAGGAGAGCTGCTATACGGATACCTCATTGTGTCGACAGCCTCCAAGAGGATATTTGAATCTTATTTGTACACTTTTGATTTAGTAAGATAACTCTTTGGGTAGGGAAGAATTGCTAAATTGTATAAGTGTGTAACAGATAAAGAAAAATAAAAACATGAAATTTATAGTTTTCTTAGGTGCTTTTCTGTGGCATTTGATGCCTGTAAGCGCTCAAGTAAAAGGAATGGTGAAGGACAACCAAGGTGAACCTGTTGTTGCTGCCAATGTCTTTTGGATAAATACAACAAATGGAACTGTCACAGATGAGAATGGGGCATTTACTATTGAACAGCCTGTTGGTGCAAAAAAATTGGTCGTAAGTTTTATAGGATATGAGAATGATACGATTGTGGTTGAAAATGATCATAAGGAGCTGGCTATCATATTACAAGGTAGTGTAATGATGGATGAGGTCCAAGTGGTGGAACGTAAGATAGGAGTTGTAAAATCCCGTTCCAGTGTGTTGAATCAGGATATGATTTCAAGTGCGGAACTGGCTCGGGCGGCTTGTTGTAACTTGGGTGAAAGTTTCACAACAAACCCTTCTGTAGATGTAAGCTATGCTGATGCTGCCACAGGGGCCAGACAAATTAAATTGTTGGGGCTCTCGGGAACTTATGTACAAATGCTGACAGAGAATATTCCTAATTATCGTGGAGCATCCGCTCCTTTTGCTTTGGGGTATATTCCCGGCCCATGGATGCAAAGCATACAGGTGTCCAAGGGTAGTTCATCTGTAAAGAATGGTTATGAGGCGATTACCGGACAGATAAATGTTGAATTTAAGAAGCCTCAAACTACCCAGTCCTTGAATGTCAATCTTTTTGCTAGCAGTAAAGAGAAGTATGAGGCTAATTTTGATGCTAATGTACATTTGAATAGCCGACTGAGTACTGGAGTATTGGCACATTATGAAAATAGTACTAGGTCGCATGATGATAATGGAGATGGATTCTTGGATATGCCTAAAGTAGAGCAATATAATCTTCAGAACCGTTGGGCTTGGATGGGAGATCAGTATGTATTTCAGGCTTCTGTCAAAGCAATGAAAGAGGATCGTACAAGCGGACAAGCTACTCATTTACATGTGGATAATTCTGTTGGTGGCTTTGTAGGTAGGGAACTTTATAAAATAGGTATCCATACGGATCGTTATGAGGCATTTACTAAAAATGCTTATATTTTTGATAAGGAAAAGGGAACTAACTTGGCTTTGATTCTCTCGGGATCTTTGCATAAGCAGGATGCAGGATACGGTTATAAATTATATAATGTGGACCAGAAGAATTTGTATACTTCATTAATGTTCGAAACGAATTTCGATGAGCGTAACAGTATTTCTGCAGGGTTAAGTTTGAACTATGATTATTTCAATCAGACCTATCGTTTAGAAAATGATGATACAGGTTTATTATATGGAAAGGAGAAAGAGACCGTGCCTGGTGCTTATGTGCAGTATACGTATAATTGGAAGGATAAAATTATTCTTATGGGAGGGATTCGTGCTGATCATAGTGATATATATGGTACCTTTGTTACTCCGCGTGCTCATATCAAATATGCTCCTGATGATTGGGTGAACCTACGTGTGTCTGTAGGCAAAGGATATCGCACTAATCATGTGTTGGCGGAGAACAATTATTTACTTGCCAGCAGTCGTAAAGTAAAGATAGATAATGATTTGGATCAGGAAGAAGCATGGAATTATGGTTTCAGCTCTTCATTTTATATTCCGGTATTCGGTAAAACCTTGAATGTGAATACCGAATACTATTACACTGATTTTAGGCGTCAAATGATTATTGATTTGGATACGGACCCCCACATTGTACATTTTGCTAACTTGGAAGGGAAGTCTTATTCTCATACTTTTCAAGCCGAGGCAACTTATCCTTTTTTTAAGGGTTTTACATTAACTGCAGCTTATCGCTTGACAGATGTGAAAACTACTTATAATAAGAAATTATTGGAGCGTCCTCTTACCGGAAAATATAAGGGACTTTTGACTGCTTCTTACCAAACACCACTGGGCCTATGGCAATTTGATGTGACTTTGCAGATGAATGGTGGTGGTAGAATGCCCTCCCCTTATACATTGCCGGACGGTGCTCCTTCGTGGAATACCCGATACCAGTCTTATCAATTGTTAAGTGCTCAGATTACTCGCTGGTTCCGGCATTGGTCTATTTATGTGGGAGGAGAGAATATGACGAACTTTAAGCAAAAGAATCCGATTGTAGGAGCTTCGAATCCTTGGGGGACAAATTTTGATTCAACCATGATTTGGGGACCTGTACACGGAGCGATGTATTATGTAGGCTTTCGCTTCAATTGGGATAGAAACTAATATATTGATAATCAAATAGAAATGGATTATGAGAACAAAATTAATCGCTATTATGGCAGCTGTCTGCTTTACTGCCACTTGCTTTGCAAAAGACATTAAAATTGTAGTTTTAAACACTGATCCTCAGATGCACTGTGCCAACTGTGAGAGCAAGATTAAGAACAATATTCGTTTTGAGAAGGGTATAAAAGAAATTGAAACAAATTTGGCGGATAAAACGGTTACTATTAAGTATGATGCTGATAAAACCACGGTAGAAAAAATAATTGCTGGATTTGCCAAGATTCATTATACAGCTACTGTTGTTGAAAATGAGAGTAAGCAGAAGGATGATCTCCGTGGCAAACAGCCGAAAGCAGATGAGGATGGTTGTAAACAAGAAAGAGGAAAATAGATGAGATGCTATGTGATAAGAGGGAAAAAACGATGGAATGGATATTTTGGGAACTCTTTTGCACCACTTCGTGGCTTTAAATGACTGATAAATAAGATGCTATATCAGAGTGGAAAGGGGTTTAACCACCTAGTGGAAAAAGAGGAAATATCAATCTTGGTTAAAAACTTTATTATAACTGCATCATAAAAAGACTCCGCATGAAGCAATTAATCTTTAATTGCTTCATTGCGGGGGGTATGGGTGAAGATGAGAGAATTTTATAGTGTTCGAGTGTTTGTGTATGTGACTGTTTATATCATTCATCTTCTTCCCTATATTCTAGAATATCTCCAGGTTGACAGTCTAGTTCCCTGCAGATAGCCTCTAAGGTTGAGAAGCGGATGGCTTTTGCCTTCCCGGTTTTCAGTATGGAGAGGTTGGCAGGCGTCAGATCTATCTTTTCGGCTAAATCTCCTAGCGAAATCTTTCGTTTCGCCATCATTACGTCTAAGTTTACTATAATCGGCATAGGTTAGTTATTTTGGGATTTATTCGGGTTCTCATCTAATGCGTGCCACCAAAAGGTGTAGCGTTGTGTTAGTCTTTTAAAGGCATACAGACAGAAGCAAGTCCATCCAATGTTGATTGATATCCTCACTGCTTTGTTGTCCAACGATGGATGCAACACAAGGAAATAGATGAATGAACTTACAAACAGAGTGGTTGTCAAGGAAAGCATTAAATAAAAAATGCTTTTCCCTTTTGAGGGTAGAGTATTCTTTTCTTTCATAACTTTTCTTTTTTAAATGGTTAGGTCTTGTTCCTCTTTCATTTTTACTCCGATAGCAAATATCTCGGCAAAGAGGATAGGGAGGATTATTGCCACCCAGTCGGGGGAATAACCAACATAGCTGATGATTTTGTAACCCGGTATGCTAATTTGATTCATAGCTGCGCTTCCTGTTAGCCATTCTCCGATGGCTGTGAGAATTTTTAAACTTGCGCTGGTATATGCAAACCAACGTAGGCGTAGCACATTGGCTGGTGTAAATACTTTGCGGCGTGAGATGGAGATGAGCAGCCGGATTAATGAGTAAAAACCGATTAGAAAAAAGAATAGTCCGGGTATGGCTAACCCTATGACAAGGATATACCAGGCCGATGGCTTGGCATACGTTTCTATTTCAGTTACTGTATAAGGAAGTGGACTATCTACACGGTTGTTGTTCAGTGAATCGACTGTCGTTCCAGATAATGGCTTTACATTTAGTTTGACACGGGTTATCATGTGGTGTCCGGATTCATACATCTCTGTTGCACCGCTTTGTCCTTCTTCAAATCCCTTTTTGAAATCTTTCCAATCTTCATCCAATCCTCCGATGAAATTTGCAAGTATTGCAATAATGGCTATAATACCTAATATCCTGAACTTCTTCATACCGTATGATTTTTATATGGTTAAATCTTGTTCTTCTTTCATTTTCAATCCAACAGCGAATACTTCAGCAACCAGCAATGCGATGAATCCCAATATGAAGGTTGGTTCGGAAAACGCAAATATATTAGAGTATTCACATCCCTTGAGTTCCAAAACTTGTGCCGCTTCATAGTTCCCGATCATGATGGTGGTAAAAGAACAAATGAATAGAAGTATCAGTGACACACCCAGCTTGCGGAGAAATTTGACGTTCTTCCAACTGAAAATGTCACCACGGTTGATATTTCGGATCAAATAGAAAAATTGTATCAGGCAGAAGATACTTGCTAGGACCGAAATTAAGGTAGTGATTCCATTCGCCGTTCGGGATAGGCTGCTTCCTGTTGTCGGGGCTTCTATCAAACTTATGATTGGTTTGATGGAAGCCTGTGAGGAATTTTTCAGATTTGTCACGCTTCCTGTTTCTGCAAATAGGTCAGAAGGTATCGTACAAACTATTTTGTAGTCGGATATGTTAAGCTCCTTCCCTTTTTCTACACTTTCATATCCGGCTTTAAACCCGGCACTGACGGCTTGAACCATCAGACTGATTACCGTGGAAGTAGAAAGGAGCAGGCCGATAAGTACGCAGGCACAGAGAAGATTGAGTCTCTTTTTCATGATTGGTTGTGTTTGTTAAATGGTTATATCTTGTTCATTAATAGCTTTGACTTGTATGTTGGTAGGTTTCGGCAAGTATTTGTTCAGGTAGAGATACATACCTATAAAAACGATTATGGCTAGTACTAAGAGAATGTAAGTGATTGTTGTGCCCAAGGTCTCCATAGTCGTTTGGCTGAGTTCCTCTCGGGTGGCTGTGAACATGGTCCATGCGCCGAATGAGTTGTTGATAATGTGTCCCACAATACCTGGAACTAAACTTCCGGTGCGATAATATAACCATCCGAAGAGCAGACCGATGAGAAATGCAAAAGGTATTTGTGCAGGATTGCCGTGTATGATCCCGAATATGAGTGCGGAAACCAGTATGGCCCATTTAGGTGACCATCCTTTTCTTAGTAAATGTCCTTCTATAGCTCCACGAAATAAAACTTCTTCCAAAATAGGGACGACGATAGCAATACTGAGAACACCGAAGATATTATGGCTCATCGAAATAAATAGTTCTTGATTAGTGTCTGTCAGATCGAGCGCTTCATTTAATATTCCTGCTATGAACTGTGCGGATAGCAGGAGAGGGATGCACAAGAGAATGATTTTTTTTGAAACTTCATACATACTCTCTTTATTGAACTTGACATAGTGGAAATGTACCAAGTGCCATGTCATGGCTAATGCGGAGAGTAACATACCGATGGATATTGCCATTGTCCCGGGGCGGAAGTTGGCTGTAATATCTGCTCCGCCGATAAGAGCAATGGTGGCATCGGTCCCGGTTGCTAGAAAAATGAATAGTAATTGATAAGCCAGATAGTAAAGTATCAATTTAATTGCACGTCCCATAATAATCTGTTTATTGGTTTAAAATTTTATTGGGTTGGAAGTGTGTCAAAATGATAGGTCGTTTTCATTTTGACACACTCTCAATGATATTTATTTTTTCAGGTGAGCATCCAGGAATTTCTCCATGGCACGATAGAAATCGAATTTGTTCTCTTCGTTATGGAAACCGTGTCCTTCGTTGTCTTTTACCATGTATTCTACTTCTATACCGCGTTTTTTCAGCGCTTCCACCATTTGGTCGGATTCTGCTTTATTCACACGCGGGTCGTTAGCGCCTTGTGCGATAAAGAGAGGAGCTTTGATTTGGTCTACATGAAATACAGGTGAATATTTTTCCATCATTTCTTTATCTTTCACAGGATCACCTACCATTTCATACATCATGTCCAATAAGGGTTTCCAATAGGGTGGGATAGTCTGCATGAAGGTGAACAAGTTGGATACACCCACATAGTCGATGGCACATGCATAAAGATCAGGAGTAAAGGTGACCCCTGCCAATGTTGCATATCCGCCATAGCTTCCGCCGTAGATGGCTACACGTTTCGGGTCGGCGATTCCTTTTTTTATCAACCACTCTACGCCGTCGGTGATGTCGTTCTGCATGGTTTGTCCCCATTGTTTGTAGCCCAGTTCGGTGAATTTGCGTCCATAGCCGGTTGAGGCTCGGAAATTCATTTGAAGAACAGCATAGCCACGGTTGGCAAGGAACTGTACTTCCGGATTATATCCCCAGCTGTCACGTGCCCACGGCCCCCCATGCGGATTGACTACTACAGGCAGATTTTTGGCATTCTCCATGGTGTATCCTTTCGGGAGAGTGAGGTATCCTTCAATGGTCAGACCATCCCGGCTGGTATAGGTGATGGGGTGCATCGGGACCATATCTTCTTCTTTAATCCAGGGAGCCAAGTCAGCTATTTTAGTCAGTTTGTCTTCTTTTACATTATAGGTATAATAAGTTCCATAAGTGCGGTCGCCTCCAGCATAAATAATACGGATATTTTCGCTTTTATCTTCGCTGGTGGTGTTGATATCATAACCTTCCAGTTTCTGTTCCAACTTGGTGCGGATAGCTTCTTCGTTTTTATCGAAGTAATGACGGATAGTACCTTTGTGTCCGGTACAGGATACAGAGATTAATTTCTTTTTCAGTTCAGAATAGCCTAATCCGGAAATATCATATTTATCATTGGTGTAAAGTACTTCTTTTTCCTCACAAGTAGCCGGATCCATTAGGACGAGGGCGGTCTTGTCCCGTCCGATGTTGGTCAGGGCATAAACCATTTTATTGTCGGGGGTGAAGGTGGCAAAGCTTACCGTTTCCTTGAAATTGGTAGTTAGTACCGGACGGAAGGGCTGCTCTTCCGTTTCGCGATAGAGAATTTGGGTATTTACTCCGTCTACAATAGCTAAGGCTACACGCAGTTTTCCGTTATGGTCAGTCATCCATCCTTGTATGTTTCCGGGGTTCTCAGCTAATTGGGTCAGTTCGCCGTTATTGAGATTCAAGCGATAAGGATCAAATACTTGTGGATTACGCTTGTTCAGACCGATGATGACCAGTGAGTCGATATTTTCCAACGGATCAATAATAGTTGTCCTTACCTTGGGGAATGCGGTATATGCTTTGGAGTCAGTACCGTCTACATTGACTCCGTAGAGCTGAAAGTTTTCATCGCCGGCAGTATCTTTTATATAAAGTATCCGATGACCGTTTGCCCACATGCTTCCTGCAAGATCCCGTACCGTTTCTGAAGTGATTCGGGTTGCTTTGTCTGAACCGACTTCTTGTACGAATAAGTTCAGGCGGTTTTCATACGGAGCCATATATGAGAAGTATTTGCCATCCGGTGAGATTTGGTATCCCGCTTTTTCAGGATTCTTGAAGAAGTTTTCTAAAGGGACTTGTGCATTGGCTTCGGAGGCGAAACCGAGTGTTACCAGTAAGGTTGTTGCGGCTAAAATGCGTTTTAATGTTTTCATCTTGATGTATTTTAAAGTTGTTATTTTATCAGTTTATTAAATTTGCAATGGCTTGTTTACAAGGAACGTACCAATGTTCAATGAATAGGATGAACAATATTAAAAGAAAGATAATCTCGGACTTTTGTTGTGCTCTTTGTGCTAGAGGGGTATTTAATGGAATTTTAACCAGAATGAGTTTCCCAAAAACTATTCCCATGAGCATACCCAGAGCTAGACCGATTGATGGATATACAAATCCGATAATCATTCCAATACACACTCCGATGGTTTGCCATCGGTTGGTTATACTGTTCTTTTGAGTTTGTGCTTCCATTATTTCTTGTTTTGTGTGTCGGCCAGCAAATTTATGTTGTTGTCTTCACGGTAAATACTTTGTTGTTTGTTGTTGTTGAAGGCGCTTTCCTTGACGTTCCATTCGGCATAGTTGAGTTTGGTTTCATACACTCCGGGAGTTACTGTAAGTAAATAAGCCGGTTTCCACAGTTCCCGATAAGCATCCCAGCGATAGGCTTTTTTCTCAATTACCTGACCATTTTCATCGTGTTTGTACTCATACTTCAATTTGCGTGTCAATGTTTTGCCGTCTTCATTCAGTGTATACACTGTTGTGTTTGTGCCGTCTTGACCGTAGATGTATTTCGTGTTTCCTGTTTGTGCGTTTGCTGTTGTTGTACAACTCATCATCACTACTGCAATTGCTGCTACTAAACCTGATTTAAATACTGACTTTTTCATTTTACTTTGTGTTTTAAAAGTTTGTGTTTGTTCTTTCTTGTTTTTCGATATTCATTTATCGTTTATCGATATGCAAATGTACATCTTATTTTGATACTACAAAAGAAAAACAAGAAAAAATTATCGAAAAACGATAAAAATATATCCTTTATCATACTTTATAAGACAAAAATGAATGAAGAAACGTTTTTTATGCGAGAAGAGAGGGGTGGAAGGGGGAGGTTACATCTTTCGGGAAGAAAACCACTTATATATTTTTTCGGAAAAGTAAGTGCACTTGCTTTTTTCCGTCATATTAAAGAAGAATTTTAGCGGTTTCCTCCCTGTCTTTGTGCATTTGGGCGATGAGCTCATCTATTGTGCCATATTTTTCTTCAGGGCGAAGATACTTTACGAACTCTATGCGCATTTCTTTGTGGTAGATATCCTCCGAGAAATTGAGGATGTTTACCTCGATACTTACATTGTTGCCATTATTGATAGTAGGGCGGTGTCCTATGTTTAACATTCCTACCCATTTTTTCCCCTCCACATACACGTATACTGCATAAACTCCTTCCGAGGGAATTAATTTGTCGCTACAATCCACTTGCAAGTTAGCTGTGGGGAACCCTATTTTTCTGCCTACTTTGTAGCCATCTACCACCGTTCCATCCAGATAATAGTTGTACCCTAGAAATTGGGCAGCCTGACTTACTTTGCCTTCTTTTAACAGCTGACGGATGACTGAGGAACTGATTTTATCCTCTCCGTCTGTATAAGCTCGCGCGCGCACTATATATATATTTAATTCCTCGCCATAACGGCAATAATCTTCAAAACTTTCACTGCGGTTGTGGCCGAAACGATGGTCATAGCCTATAACTAAGGTGTGAATATTGAATTTGTTACGTAGTAACTGCATGAATTCCCGGGCCGAAAGCAGCGAAAGTTTTTGTGTAAAAGGAAGAAGGAGGCAGTAATCTATTTGCGTCGTTTCCAATAACTCAAGTTTTTCCTTGGGTGAAGAGAGCAGTTGTGGATGATAAGTGGTTTGTATCACTTGTCTGGGATGCATAGGAAAAGTGACCAATGCAGAATATAATCCATCCTTGTCTGCGACCTCTTTTACTTGATTGATAAGAAAGCGGTGTCCACGATGCACCCCGTCAAAGAAGCCGATAGTGGCAACTGAAGGGGGTAATGCTTGATGGTTTATATCTGATATTATTTCCATTATTCAAAAAGTGAACTTAAATTTTCTCCAATATGATAGTGATGGGATTGTATACCAAGTGACATAGCTGCCTGGCAATTAGCTTCCGAGTCGTCTATAAAGAACGTTTCTTCAGGCAGGATGTTTGCCTCTTTCATCATTTGCTCATAAATGTTTTTTTCGGGCTTGGCTTTATGCATCTCGAAAGACAGAAAAGTATCTTCAAAAAAATCATTTACGCGGAAACCTCGATAACTGAACATCTGCTCGCAGGCATACTCCCAATGTATCCGATTAGTATTACTAAGCAGATAAACCATATAGTGTTCGCGCAATTCTAGTAATAAGTCCAGCTTCTCACGAGGAATATCAAGTAGCATCAGGTTCCACATATCATCAATTTTACGGTCGGTCAGTGATTCGCTGGCCTCCTTGCGAATGGCTGACCGGAATTCTTCCGGACTGATCTCACCTAATTCAAATAGGGAAAAGAAACCTTTTCCCTTGAACTGGCATACCTGTTTCTCGATATCTTGGAATCCTGCTTTGCGAAAAGCATTCAGGCAATTGTCAAAATCCAGATTTATTAATACTCCTCCTAAATCAAAAACGACATTTTTAATCTTACTGTCCATAACTCTTTATGTGCTTAATTCTCTTTCTTAGTTTTTTTTCTGTATTCGTTTTATCCAACGGTGAATTTCACCAATCCACAATACGAATGACGTTCCTGCGATAATATAAATCCAAGTAATAAAATCCATAGGTTCGGTACGGAATACTTTACCTCCGAATTCGACAATTAGAATTTGTCCGACCAAAATAATGATAGCTACACTCAGCATACCCAATGCATGACGGGAATCCTTAAATACAGAATGGTTGGTCCCGAAAACACTGGCGTTGAACAGATTCCAAAATTGTAGCATCACGAAGATTGTGAAAAATTGCGTTAAAGCTTGTCCTACTAAATCTGCTGGCATCTGTTTGATAATGACAATTAATGTCATCAGTATAGCAAGGAAGCAGAAGCCTACGCCTAGTATATTTTTGCGCATGACCTTAGTGATGATGAAGTCGTCGGTCTTGCGTGGCTTTTCATTCATGACATCGGCACTGGGGGGGATAGATGCCAAAGCCATGGCGGCAAAAGTATCCATGATAAGATTTACCCAAAGCATCTGTGTTACTGTTAATGGTAGTTCTGTACCAAAGAAAGCTCCTAATAAAACACTGGCTAAAGCGACCACGTTGATAGTCAGCTGGAATACGATGAAGCGCTGAATGTTTTTATAAAGAGAGCGTCCCCACATTACTGCGGTGGCAATACTATGGAACGAGTCATCCAGTAGGGTGATATCACTTGCTTCTTTGGCCACTGATGTACCGGTTCCCATGGAAAGACCTACTTGAGCATGATTCAGTGCCGGGGCATCGTTTGTTCCGTCTCCGGTTACTGCTACTACGGCTCCTTTTTGTTGCAATAGTTGGACCAAACGTTGCTTGTCCATAGGACGTGCACGACTCATAACTTTCAAGTCAAGTACGCGGTCCAAAGCTTCTTCATCGCTTAATGCGGCGAATTCTACCCCTGTTATGCGGTTCCGGTCTGTATCTTCAGGTTTCCATAGCCCTATTTGGCGAGCAATTTCAGTAGCTGTTCCCGGAGTGTCTCCTGTAACAATTTTCACACCGATACCTGCCGATTGACATTTTTGTACGGCTTCCGGTACATCTGGACGAATAGGGTCGCTGATAGCTACGATACCTAGGAAAATCATATTTCCTTCATTGACAAGTTCGGCACAATCATTGCCGGAGTTTTCAGGAATAAATTTGTAAGCCAACCCTAAGGTACGCATTGCCTTGTTCTGGTAGGCCAGCAAATCGGCATTGTAATGAGTCAGTTCCTCAGGAGAGAGGTTACATTTTCCCATTACAATTTCGGGAGCTCCTTTTATATAGAGTACCTTTTTCTGTTGAATAGGTGAATCTACTAATGTAGCCATGTACTTACGTTCTGTAGAGAAAGTAAGTTGATTGATTACTTTTGCATTTTCACGTAGTTCCAAATAGTTCTTGCCTTGTTCATTCAGCCAAAGCAATAAGGCTATTTCAGTAGGGTTACCCACTCCGGATGGTTTTTTGCTTTCTCCTGTTTCTTCAAGGAAAGCTGTAGAGTTGGCACTGATACCTTCGGCTATTAAATCTGCTTTGGTAGCATCAAGCTTCGCTTCATGTACCTGCATCAGGTTTTGTGTCAATGTACCTGTCTTGTCGGTACAAATCACAGTAATGGCACCCATTGTTTCGCAAGCATGCATTTTACGTACCAGGTTATTGGTTTTCAGCATACGGCGCATATTCAGTGCAAGACTTAAAGTGACACTCATCGGTAAGCCTTCAGGAACGGCTACTACAATTAAAGTGACAGCCATCATGAAGTATTTCAGTACAATGCGGGCAATTGCCATCCACCCATGCCAGTCAGTTATTTCATTTACGTTGAGGTAGGAGTAAAGATCTTTTGCTGTAAAAACAATAAAGGTGAGCGTGGCGATAGTAAAACCAATTTTTCCGATGAAACCGGCCAATTTGGTTAATTGGATATTCAATGGAGTTTCTTCTTCACTTTGTTCGGTAGCCTGACGTGCTACTTTTCCTATTTCGGTGGAATCTCCCACACGTTCTACCTTCATTATTCCATGTCCGTCAACCACTGTGGTGCCACGCATCACCTCATTGCTGGGGTAAGTGGCCTCTTCATCAAATAGTTCTTCATTGATAGTTTTGTTGACCATCAATTCTCCTGTCAAATTGGATTCATTCACTTGCAGGGAAATAGCTTCCAGCAAGATTCCGTCGGCAGGGATCTCTTCACCTGTATTCAGCACTACAATATCACCCACTACAATCTCTTTACGAGGAATTTCCCGTACTTTCCCATTTCTGATAACTGTGACTGGTGTTTCTTCACCTACAGCATTCAGTAAGTCGAACTTCTTGTTTGCGTCGTATTCAAAGTAGAATCCGATACCAGTTGCCAGAAAGATAGCAAAGAAAATACCGATTGTTTCCGCATACTCATTTTCAATAATGGAAATCACTAAGGAAAAGAATGCTGCGACTAAAAGAATACGTATAACCGGGTCGCGGAACTTTTCCAGATAAAGTTTCCACATGGAGGGACGTTTGGGAGGTGTCAGGAGGTTAGTCCCATGTTTCTCCCTACTGATAAGGACTTCTTTGTCCGAAAGCCCTGTTAGGGCTGTTTCCTGTTTTTTTTGTGCCATATGGCTTTGCAGAATTAATTAATGGAGCACAAAAATACAATTTATATCCTTACGAATTAGGGAATTAAATCTTTTTATCAAAATTTGGGCGCTAAATCTTGCAAGTTTCAGGAGAATATACTACTTTTGCACCTGCTAACAAGAAATTGTGAGCACGGACTTGTAGCTCAGTTGGTTAGAGCAACAGACTCATAATCTGGAGGTCCCTGGTTCAAGCCCAGGCTGGTCCACGAAGAAAACAAGCGTTAATTGCAAGAAATCAAGCAGTTAACGCTTTTCTTTTTGCCTTTCGTTATGGGTGGAGGTTGGCTCAAACTAACAGAATTACCTATCTTTTGCAGCATTTGTTTACCGCTTGTTTACCGATAAACAAAAGGATTAATATGCTGACAATCAACGCAGAAATCAAGAAAGACGGACTACGGTCTGATGGTACTTACAACGTAAAGCTAAGATTCACGCTTGACAGAAAAATGAGACGGCTGGCAACAAGTCTGTTTGCCACAAGTAAAGACTTGACTAAAGAACTGAAAATCAAGCAAAGTTCACCTATTAAAAAAGAGATAGATTCTCTTATTCGCGGTTATCAAGAGAAATGTGCCAAACTACAAGTCGAGTTAAACCGCTACACTATTGATGAAGTAATGGACTACTTGGATGGAGAACATCAGAAGCAGCAGACCATTGACTTTATAAAGTTCAGCCGTGAGTGGATAACCTCAACTACAATCAAAGGCGCACCAAACTATACTACTGCAATTAATGCTTTAGTGCGCTTTATAGGTAAAGAAGAATTGGACGTAAATCTGATTACCACCAATTTTTTAGATAGTTTCAAAGCGTTTCTGAATAAAGAGCGTGAAGTACGAACGAAGAAACTGATTCTGCAAGGTAAGCGTGTGCCCTCTAATCGGTCTTTATCTCTTTATTTGGTAAGCATTAAGAAACTGTTCAAAGAGGCTCAAAAGAAGTACAATAAGAGAGAGAATAATCTCATACTGATACCTAACAATCCATTTATAGACTTTGAGATACCCAAGCAAGAAGCAACAAGAAAGAGAGCTATTCCGGCAGATATTATCAAAAAAATATGGAAGCTACCCTATAAAGATACGAAGAAAGGCTATAAATCCACTTGTCGTTATAATTTAGCTAAAGACTGTTTTATTCTGTCATTCTGTTTAATGGGCATTAATTCAGCCGATTTATATAATGCTACAGAAATGGTAAACAATACCATCATTTATAATCGTACTAAGACGAAAGACCGTAGATTGGATAATGCTCAAATGAAAGTGGATATACCTAAAATCGCATTACCACTTATAGAAAAATACAGAGATAAAAGTGGTAAACGCTTATTTAACTTTTACCAATACTATGTGGACGAAAAAGGTTTCAATAAGGCTATCAATTACGGTTTAAAGGAAATTGGCGCAATATTGGGAGTGGACGATTTGGAATATTACGCCGCCCGGCATTCATGGGCTACTATTGCACTTAATAAAGTTGGTATAGACAAATATATAGTTCATGCAGCATTGAACCACATAGACGATTCTATGAAAGTGACAGACATTTATATTGAACGAGATTTTGTGAATGAGAACAAGGCTAATACCAAAGTTGTGAAGTATGTATTCGGTAAATGAATATCGTTTACCACTATGAAGAACCTACTATAACAAAAAGAAGTCTGTAGTCCGAAAAGATTGCAGACTTTTCTTTTATTTTGCAGTATAACTAATAAGATTATGAATACATACAGCCAACATATCAGAACAGGAGAAGATGGAAAGCAGGAACTTTATCCCTTTGATTATTTGGAGTTCTATGAATCCAACATACATCCCTATGAAGATTTTAAACTCGGTAATGAATCCAAGAGAATCTACGAGGGCGTAACGGCAAGCGAGTTCCGCATGAAACACAAGGCAGGCTTTTTGAATGTAATGCAGGAAGTGCTGAATGACAAAAGGCTGGAAAAACTGCAAGAAGAGTTGGAAACGGAAGAAAAGCAGGTTTGCATGTTCAACCTCTACATTTTAGCCATGTTCCTCGTGGAAAGGGGCAGGACACGCTATGTATTTCTTTTAAAACCCACCATCCAAGAAACATTGTCCGCATTAAATAATGTATCAAAAATCACCTTTACGAATAGGGACGGAAGTATAGCAGAAAGCACTTCCGATATATTGATACAAACATTATTGGATGCTTTAGAAGCCAACAAAGAATGTGATACAGACACCTGCCAAGTGGAGAAAGTCGTGACATGGGACAAGGTGGCAAACAATTCGGTAATGCAAAGCTACTTCGTTCACGACCTTTCTGCCTTTCTACACGAATACTTTCCCGTCAAGAGAAAAAAAGATGCCCAAATCTCCACCAAAGAAGTGGAGTTGATACTCTACCTTATGAAACTTTTCGGACTTTCAAAAGAAGAACTGACTAACAAGCGTTATTGGCAGTTGATGAATACTTATGAAAGGATAGACAAGCGCATAACCGATTTAGGAGAGTTCTCCATTAACGGCACAACAGTAACCATGCCTTTGCTGTTTATCCCCTATTCCATGTGGAATAATGGTAAAATTGATTGGATTGACAAGGATTTACCAAGATTCAACGGAGAAATTGGGCGTACTATTAAATTCTAATATAAATAACTGAATTACAAATTTATAAAGCCTGCTTTTGCATCCTGCAAAGGTGGGCTTTTTTTATTGCAGAATAGTTAATTTTTAAGCCTCCCGATAGCTTACCATTTATTCTATTGAGACCTCGTTCTTCCTCCCTATTTTTGCAGTGTCAAAAGGAAACAAACAAGTAGGTGCGCACTATCCCGGTCTTTCTGAATGACGTAAATCTTTAATAAACAATTAAATTGTGATTTTATGAAAGTTATTGAATTAAGCAACTTAGAAGAATCTAATCTTATTGATAAGAACGCACCTTTGGCTGCGAGTGACGCAATCCTTGGAATGGATGATTTGCCTACCAAAGTCAGTATCATGCTTGAAGGCAAAGTGTTGGAAATCATACCCGCCTTTACGGATTACAACATGGAACAGCCCAAGAAGAAAGAAAAACTTATGGAACAATCCGATGCAGGAAAACGGCTGGATGTGATTTTCCACTTTGCCACCCCGCAGACTTTTTGGGAAGAGGGGTACACGCTCTTTGATAGGAACGGGAATGCGATACCCAAAGATACCCCCAACGTGTTTCCGGTGTGTGACACGGCAGACAGCTATTGGCGGATATTCTCGGACTTGGTTTTAACCAATGTGCAGATACACGAGTTTGAATCCGTGCAAGAGTATGCGCAGACTATCGGCAACTCCATGCTGTTAAGCCGTGGATTGAACAACGTGGAAAGGGTAGGATACGCCGCCTTGGCAACAGGCAATGAAGCGTATAAGGCGGTCTTTGAATTTGCAAAGAGGAACAATGTACCGATGAATACGGCACAACTATACCTCGATTTGCAGTTGAGACCTTTGACTACCGCTTTGATGATGCTTGGCAAAGAGCCTAAGACCGTCCCGACTTTGGGACGGACACCCGAAGAAGCCCAAGAGTTGTTTGAACAAGCCACGCTTACTTTCAGCAAGGGCGGTGCAAGGAGCAGGTATATCCCCCGTGTGCTCAACAGGCTTTTGAACATTCAGAAGTACGAGTATGATTTTCTGATGGAAGGATTGCGGACAATTCCTGCCAATGAAATAGCAATGGGCGAACTTCAAAGGTGTGCGGACAAAGAGTATTGCATCATGGAAACCTTATCCGCATGGCTGACTGACTTGAAACGTGAACAACCGAAGAAAGCCGCCTAAACAACCCCGAAGAATAAGCCTGTGTGACAGGCAGGCTTGTTCTTCACATTAGAAGCGTCTCCTTTCAATGTAAGAAAAACAGACATATAATGGATATATACAAATCTTATCTGACAGTGAAACAATGAACGGAAAATGCTCTAATGTGGCTGGTTTACAAGGACAGGAAACGTAAGAAAAATTTTCAGAGAAAAGGTTATGGAAAAATATGCTATAAACGAAAAGGACGGTTACATGGCAGATTCAGATTTGCCACATGACTGTATTTTCAATAAAGTAAGGACGGGCTGCGGTGGAACAAGCATTGCATTGAATAATGGTGAGAATTATGTCATTGCCGTACCTACCACCGAATTGGTAATAAACAAGTGCAGTTCCAATGACAGATGTTTTGGCTTATACGGAAACTTCACACCCAAACTGAAAAAAGAACTGTTAGACTACATCCACCAACACGAATGCAGGAAGATTCTATGCACCTATGACAAGCTGCCCAAACTGCTGGCTTTGGTGGATGGAAAGGAATACAGGCTGCTGGTGGACGAATACCACAACCTGCTCAAACAGTATTTATTCAGGGACAAAGCCATTGACGGAGTATTGGATAACTTCAAGGCGTTCAAGTCTTTCTGTTTCATGTCCGCCACCCCGATTGAAACGGACTTGAAGCCAAATGTTTTGGATGGCGTGACGGAATATGTTGCCGATTGGAAAGAACCGCTCTCGATATGCGTCCTTCCCTATCAGACCAACAAGCCTTATCAGTTTGCCGCCAATGTCATCGGCAAATACAAGCTGCAAGGCTGTTTGGAAGTGAACGGGCATGAATCACGGGAAGCCTATTTCTTCTTGAACAGCGTACAGGAGATTGCGCACATCATTAGACAGTGCGGACTGACCAATGACAATTGCAGGGTGATATGTGCCAATACAAGCCACAACCAAAAGAAACTGGGTGAAATGAAAATATCCAACTCGTTAAGCCCTGCAAGGATGTTCAACTTCATCACCTGCAAATCATTCGAGGGTGCGGACTTTTTCTCTGAAACAGGGCTTTGCTTCGTTATCAGCAACGTCCATAAGAAGCAGACCTTGGCAAGCATGGACATTGACATACCCCAAATAGCAGGGAGAATCAGAAACAGGGAAAACCCGTTAAGGCATACGGTCTTTCATATATTCAACACCAAGAAAGACGATATGTTTGCCAGCTATGAGGAAGTCAAGAAAGACACTCTCACACAGCTTGAAATAGCGGAGGAAAGGGTCAAGGCATACAATTCCTTTTCAGCGGATGCCAAGGAACAGCAGGCTAAAGAGGTCAAAGATTCCTTATACATAAGGTATAACAACGGTATGTTTGAAGTGAACGACAGGGCTGTAAACTATATCCTGTATGAATACAAACTGATGCACCAAATATACCAATCGAAAGAGGATGTTGCGGATGCCTATACCCATGCAGGTTTCAACTATGGCAATATCCGATGGGAGAAGTTGTCAAGCAAGGAGATTGGAAAGTTGGGCAAGAGAATTGCGTTTGCGGAAATAGCGCAGAGATACTATGACCTGCAATACAGCTTTGACAATGGCAGGGCAGAGATTGAAAGGCAATACTCTTTCATCCGTGAAGCGTTCCAACTGTTAGGCTTTCAAGAGATACGCAGGCTAAGGAGCAGGAAAGCGGTGGAAGAAGCCTTGCTGCAAGCCAAGTTGGCCGATAAGCCAAGCCGTTCTGAAATGTTCGGGCTGCTTTCGCAAGTGATAGAAATCGGCAGATTCTACTTGACAGCGGAATTGCAGGCTATCTGTGAGCAGTTCCATCTTTCCGAGATTAAGGAGTTGAGGGAATGGTACAATATCAAAAGTGGGACAAAGCGGATAAACGGTGTTCCACGAAACGGGTATTGGATTAGAAGTTTGATTGTGTAATATTAAAATCTATCTATTATGAGTTTGAATATAAGAAGAGGGGACATGTACAAGTTTATTGGTTACACTTGGAATCCCATCAAAGGCAAATGCCTGCACGATTGCAGCTATTGCTATATGAAGCAGATAAATCCAAACGCCAACCCGCCAAGATTGGCAGAATATGAACTTAATACAGACCTTGGCTATGGCAGGGGGATTTTCATAGGCAGTTCCACGGATATGTTCGCAGAGGACATACCATCCGAATGGATTGCCAAAGTGTTGGATTACTGCCATCAGAACAGTAACATGTTACTGCCCAATGCTTACCTGTTGCAGTCCAAGAACCCCAAGAGATTTTTGGAGTTCATCAACCATCCGGTTATGAAACGTGTGGTATTCTGCACGACCATTGAAACCAACCGTTTCTATCCGGAGATAATGAACAACGCTCCGAAGATTGAGGAACGGGTGGAAGCTATGGAAGAGATAGCAAGGCTTGGACGCTCCACAATGGTAACGGCAGAGCCTTTGATGCAGTTTGACCGTGAAGAAATGGTAGCTTTTATCAAAAGATGCAGCCCCAAGCTGGTGAACATAGGAAGAAACTCTTGCAGGAGAATTGTACTGCCAGAGCCTGCCCAAGAAGAAGTCCGGCAACTTGTTACAGAACTGGAATCGTTTACCAAGGTGAATGTGAAAGAGAACGCATCGGAATGGCGCAAGTAACGGCAGAGAAAGGAAGTTGGAGGAAACCTGCAATATGGCGGAATCCAACTTTCGCTTTTTATGAGAGTTATATAGCCTATACTTTATAATATGCCACATATAGCTAATAGCATTAAAAAACTACCGAACTAAAGACTTGCCCATATTCAGTTTAGCTAAAAGTCAAGAGAACAGATATATAAGGGTACTTAATACAGAAATCCCCCTCCCCATTTGAAGTGCACCCCAAAAGTTTTGTGTCTAACTTTTGGGGTGCAGTTCAATTCAGCCAGTGACCTAAAATATATAAGAGTGGCTGTCTTTACGGCATACTACCCCTTTAGTCCCCCTCTGTACATTGATATAAAAAGAATTATTAATCATTTAAACTTTTATCAATATGACAAATTTAGTTATCATGCCAACAGAGAAAAGAACTTTGAATTTAGGTGAGTTTGCAGAAGAAGCAACCATTATTGAAGAAACTGTAAAGCCTAAAAAGGTAAATCATTTTATTGAGGCAAACACCCAGGAAGTCACTTTGCAACATTTGAAAAACGACTGCATTATTCCAAATTTTGCATCAATGGAAGAGACTATCAGCCACCAATCCTTTATAGGTGCAGTAGTGGATGCAGCCAAGGACTACTTCCAAGGGGAGCAGTTTGACATGCCGGAGATTAGAATCTCACACCCTATCAATGGCAGAATCCCAAGTGCTTTAGGCAAGAAAGCATCTGAACTGACAGAGAAAGAGAAAACTTTGTTCTATCAGCGTATGTGTTTCTGTTTTGAGATTCCGTCTATTGTACAAGATGAATATGGAAACCGTCTGGCATTGTCCATAGGTGGGGTGAGAGCCTATAATGAGATTAACCTGTACAGTAAAAAATCTGTGGAGAAATTTAAAATCTTTATAGGCTTTAGGAACAGGGTATGCTCAAATTTGATGCTTACCACTGACGGCTTGCAAGACAGGGTGGAAGTTTTGAATGCGCAGGAACTTTATGCGGCAGCATTGAATCTGTTCCATGCTTACAATCCATCAAAAGACCTGCATTTATTGAGAACACTTGGGCAAATGTCTGTTTCCACAAGCGAGTTTTGCCAAATCATAGGCAGAATGAGGTTATATCAAGCCCTTACACCCAACCAACAGAAACACCTGCCACGCCTATTGTTGGGGGATAGTCAGATTAATGCAGCTTGCAGGGCTTTTGTTTCTGATGCAAACTTCAAGAGCACAAGGGACAACATTACAGGCTGGCAATTGCTAAACTTGCTCAATGGCTCTGTAAAATCAAGCTACATTGACAATTTCTTAGAGAGGAATTTGAATTGTACAGAGTTTGTGCAAGGCATACAACGTGCCAAGTTGGGAGACAGTGAATATTCTTGGTTCTTGGGCTAAACTGATTAATGGAAGGGCATCTATTCATTTAGGTGTCCTTTCTTTTTGCCAACTTTAAAATACCACATGGATGGAAGAAAACAATAAATGGATTGCCATAGGCATATTAATAGCTGTATTGTTGATACTGATAGCTTTTATCAACCCCTTTGTTTCTATACTGATTATATACATCATTATCTACATTATGACTTAATTGTATGTCCTAACCTGTCGGGAAGGGGCAAGGTTTGAATTTCTGTTGTTTTCATGCAATTTTCAGAAATAAAGGGCTTTGCCCCGTTCCCTAAGATACAGCAACTTTCAAAAACTGCCATGTAAGAGAAACTGTAAATAATGGCTATATATAAACATGATAGGGCATGGTTTCAAGCGAAACAGATAGCGATAACATAGCTAATCCCGCATTAGTGCAAGCGTAAGAAAATTGTCTTTTTAAAAAAGCATGATATGGCTTGTAGTTTATGGTATGTGCGATTTTTGGATGCTATTTATATGGTTTGAACAACTGTGGCAACCGAAATATCAGAGAAACAGCTATACTCCTTATGACTAACAGACAAGCATAGACTTTAAGAATAACCACCTTGTACACCTGCGAAATATGAATTATGATACTTTATTATAACTTTTTTGCAAGTTGGAGTAAATAATATATATCTTTGCAGACTTTTAGAAAAAGGTGCGCACCTGCATGGTATAAATCCCCGTACCTTGGATTACTGTTTGCTTTCTTAGGGGAATTAGAAAGCACAAATAAATCGTAGTCATGTTTAAAGGAAACAGGAAATTGGTTGATTCTTGGGATTTTAATTGGCTTAACCAAAGGACAGGACAACAACTGATAAAAATGAAACTTTATGAATGTTCGGGACTTTTAGCAACGAGCAAATATGTAATAGAATTTGAGAATAAATGCGGTTTTGTTTTCCGTTCGGAGAACTATGCAAGCGTTAATGACAGCTTGCTGATGGGCTATTTCTTTGAGATACACATGGCAAGCATTATGGACAAGCACATGCTTGGAGAAGATGACGGCTTCCGCTTTGACCGGATAAAAAAGACGGACTTTGAAGTAATGAACAGTTTGTGTTGGTCTGAATTTGACGAAGCATATCCCAACCAATCGGAACTAAAATATCCGAACGGAAACGGATGGAGTTTCAACCCTCGCACCAAAGAGTATTTCGCTTTCTTTCATGGTGAACATGATGGCGTGAAAAGGAAGCATGACATGGCACTTAATATCACTGCTGCATGGGGACAAAATGGAACGAATCCTATAAAATTGAAAATCAGCAATAAATCAGCTTTTCTTGAAAGTGAAAATGGAAAGAGGATATATGAATTTGAAAATCCTGACCATATACTGTTCTTGGCAGAACGCAGCTATTACCAAAAACAAGGAATGCCTATAAACGGGCATTCACTGATACAGGCATATTACGGAAAAAACAACCAATAATTTCAACATTAAAAAAGATGAAAACATTTAGATTAATCGGAGTGGCTTTATTAGCCTTGTGCGTGAACTTTGCTTCTTGCAGTAGTGACGATGAAGAACCTGCCAAGAATGATGATGGTGTAATCACCAATCAAAAGCTACTTGTTGAACTAAGAATGACAGATGAAGATGGGGTATCCATTACTGAATATTCTTACGACAGCAAAGGCAAGTTGTTGTCTGCCAACCGTGACGGTAGAGCATATACTATCACTTGGGGAGCAAACAAAATAATTGAAAGCAGAGCTGGAAGTGCAGTTACATACACATTAGAAAGTGGATTGATAACACAGACTTCTGATAGTGACGGAGGAGATTTAGATAATACAGACTTTACTTACAATGCAAACAATCAGTTAGTAAAATTGCAATATAATGAAGAAGAGTATCTATCTTACACATGGCAAGGTGAAAAATTAACCAAAATGTCATGGAACTATAACAATGAAGATACTTACGAATTGTCTTATAGTGGAAAAACTTGCAAAGGCTATCTTCCGATAATGGTATGGAATGTAGATGATTTGCGTCCGCTATTAGAAGCACATCCCGAATTGGCAGGAATGAGATGCAACCAGCTTCCAGACAAAGTATATAGCAAAGATGAATATAACGAAGAAACAGAACAATATACCTATACATTTGATAAAGACGGATATGTGGAAAGCTGTACTGAAGTATCTACTTACAAACGCTTAGACATTAATGAAACAAGGACAGAAACCACAATTTATACTTTTACATGGGAATAGTCACTTGAAATCATAACTAATGCAAAAAGCCAACCTATCCAATAACGGGTAAGTTGGCTTTTTCTGTTCTGAACACTTAATTATCAACATCATTTTTGGGACTTCATCGTAGGATTAGGAGCAAGTCCGATAGTAGAGAAATAGTTCCGCATGACTTCCCTATAACCTATTTGCTTTTTTATCAAATTCTTCATAGCTATAAAGTCTTGTATTTCACATATACAACGATAGTCTTAATTACACGAAAGCCAAAATCAAAAGCAGACCAAACATAGGATAGGCGTTTTAATCATGCAGAAACACTTTTGTGGTATTGGCTAATTTTTTGTCAGTACATTCTATTTACATTATACATAGTTGGTTATCTTTGCACTACAAAAGATTTAATCAATGGAGCAGTTACAGGTAATTCAAAGCAAAATATATGAAATCAGAGGTCAGAGAATAATGCTTGACTTTGACCTTGCAGAGATGTACCAAGTAGAAACCCGTGTACTTAACCAAGCAGTCAAGCGTAACATAGAACGCTTTCCCAAAGACTTTATGTTTCAACTTACATTAGAAGAATGGAACTCCATCTCATCACAATTTGTGATGACATCACGGATGAAACGACCTAAGTCCGCTATGCCACTGGCTTTTACAGAGCATGGAGTTGTGATGCTTTCAAGTGTATTAAGAAGTGATATTGCCATTCAGACAAATGTTTTGATTGTACGTGCTTTTGTTGCCATGCGGCAATTGATTACAGCAGCCCCGCAAATAGACAGAGTAGGGCAATTGGAACAGCAAATAAAAGAGTTGAAAGACTACATAGAAGAAGTGTTCGCCGATTACAACGATATTAATGACGATACACGGATGCAGTTGGAACTTATTAATCAGACATTGGCAGAACTACAAGCTAAGAAGAAATTGGAAGAAAAGCCACGCAGAAGAATCGGATTTATACAACATGATGAATAATCTGATTCTGCCAAGCACGAGATTTTATAAAAACTATGATACTTCTACATAGGTAAAAAAGTGATTGGAGCAACTCCAATTATAAGATATAATTATTGCATAACAGTGCAACATTGACTAACTTTGCAACAAGAACGGTTGTTTACCGCTGGTTTACCGATACGTTCTTAATAGAGTTCATTAACAGGTTTACAAACGCTTAAAAAATATTGTAGCTCAGTTGGTTACACACGATAAATCCGCAGGATTTGTTGTGCTTGGCAACAGACTCATAATCTGGAGGTCCCTGGTTCAAGCCCAGGCTGGTCCACAAAGCATAAAACAAAGGAAATCAAGCCGTTACAAAGAGATTTGTAGCGGCTTTTTCTTTGCACACAAAAGTTCATTGCACACAATTTGCACACAGCTTCCGAGAAGTACTGATAATCAATGATAAACGAAACACACCGGTAAATTACATCGCATTTCATCTCGTTTCTTTCTTTTATAACTATTGCCTTACCGGTTGAGGTTTTTCACCGATAGTATAATACAAATAAAAGGGATAAGCTACACACCGGTAGTTATCCCTTTTATTCTCAAAATCACTTTTTGATAGGAGGAATGAGCCCGTATTTTGCGGCTATTTCAAATAAGCGGTCACTGTTATATCGATACTGCCCCACTATCATAGCGGAATATTCACTATCAGTTTCATCATAGTCATAATTGGGATAAAAACTACTAACCTTATGGAATAAAGCCCTACCTTCCTCATCAAACATATTCTTAATGATATTGCCAATAGCAATCCAATCGTTGTAATAATAAGTAATATCCACTTGACTTCATCAATATAAAGTTCGCGTTCCCTTTGAGCTTCCTCATGTTCTTTGATATTCCTTTCCAACCGCTCAAAGTAAGCGTCACCGAGTCCTTTCTCTTCAAGTGTTTTATCAAACATATCAATGATTTCATCTGAAAATTCTTCTTCATCGTCATCTTCGGTCCAATCATCCAAAGCGGCAAATATATCTTCCCCGTTATCTTCTTTCTCAGATGAAGAAGTATCTTCAGCCTCTGCTTCATTCTCGCACTCAATATCCGGCCCTAACGTATCGATAAGTTCGTCAATGGTATACTCTCTTTTCTCTGGAGTATTCTCCGCAGCTTCTTCTTGGGTAATAGGCTCGTTTACGCTCGCTTCCTGTTCTTGAACAACAACAGGCTTTTCTTCTACTGCTTTCTTTTTCTTTGGAGATTTCTTTTTAACTCCTACAACCTCAGTAGTTAAAGGTTGTTCTTCTTTGGTTCTTTTCTTACGTGTCATAACTTTATTTATTTTGACATTAATAATTTTCCGAGTAATTGAATTTTTGGTTAATACATATATCCACAATATTGTCAGAATATAAGGGAATAGAGTATTTTAACTATATTATTAAGCCCTCGTATCGGTAATTTAGCATAAAGTAATCCCGGTTATCCTAATGAGTAGGTATTACCGGGCAAGGAGAAAAAACAGCTCATATAAGCTATATAGGCTATAAAAACGAGGTCAAAAGGTTGGTATTCTTAGTTCGCTCTTCTTTCTCAAAGCTCGCCAGATATGCTTCTGTAGTTCTTAGGTCGGTATACCCCAAAGACTCGCTTATATACGAGATATTGACTCCGCTTCGTTTCAATACGGTTGCGTATGAGTGTCTTGCGGTGTATGTGGTAATGTTGCCGATTCCCAATTCTTCACCAATCAACTTCATACGCTTGTTTATTCGTTTTACTACATCACGAGTTATGGCTTTAGCTTCAATTGCTGTTTCATTCCCTTTCATATATGGAAATATATAATTGTTAGGTAGAGGCTTGTTCCCCCATTTATCAATGACAGCCTGCGTTTGTACTGAAATAGTTGCTCGTATTTCTTTTCTGTTTTTTGTTGTGCGTTCTGTTTTCTGCCTTACAAAACATATCTCACCGTCCACAATATCCGAGAACTTTAGTTTCAGCATGTCTGTCGGATTGATACCGTTACACAAGTAAATGAATATCCAGAAGTCTTTATACCTATTAGTCATTTTATTTCCGCTCTTATAATCGGAAATAACTTTCAACTGTTTCTTTGTCAAGCCTTTCTTTCTTCCAATACCGGTCTTTATCTCAAACAAACCTTTTCCAAATGGGTATTGTGACTCTTTGCTAACTCCGGCTCTCTTTGCTTCATTCATCAAAGTACGAATATTTCTCATGTGCATACCGATTGTAGAAACGCTTTTTGTCTTTGACCAAAGTTTCTCGCATTTCTGCAACCATTCAACGGTAATGGCACTGAACGGAATATCTTTACCTCCAACTTCTTCAACCATAACTAAAGTACATTTGAAAAATTGCATTGTTCCGATTCTATCTTCGCTTCTCAATTCCTCAATTTTTGCTCTTATGACACTATTTAGAGTGTCTCCGGTTGCCTTTCCCAAACGTAAATTAAGCGTATTGAAAGAGAATATTCCCTTTTCTACCAGTGCTTCAACATTCATCCGGACTAAAGAAAAACAGCTTTCAATGGCTTGTTTGATTTTTCTGTATTCAAACGATTTACTGTCCGGCAGCTTGTTCCATTCTTCTTTTGTCATACAAATGCCAATGGAATCATATTTTGGCCTCTTCTGATAATAACCCTTGATTTTAACAGGATATTTACCCTCCTTGTTGATTGTACGTGCACCCAGTACCGTAGAAACTACGACACCATCTTTAGAATAATTGAACATGATTTTTAGTAATTACATGCAAGTGGAATTGCTTGCAATAATCTATATATCTATTTTTTGAGGGAAATATAAACGGGTTTGAAACGTTTTGAAGCCTTTTGAATAGTTTAGATATTTTCTTCAAGAGGTTTAAGTAAAGATGCAAATTATATGATATAATACTACACTTTTTATCAAAGAAACTAAATTCTTATTTTCAAGAAATAGAAAATCAATATCCTCTTAATAATTCGTACATTAATGATTTGAAAAAGCGTTTATAAATAAACAATATGTCTTTTCTATCGTTTATTTAATGTATAATACAATACTGTATAATTATCAAATTTGATAATTTATACCATGAAATTTGTTATCACAAAAAATAAAATTCTTATCTTTGCAGAAAGATAATGAAATTGCATGAATATCTATACAGAAGATGAAGCATTAATAGAGTTGTTGGAAGTGGGTTGCACCAATGACAAAAGATACAAAAGACTTCCTAAGGATGTTATTAAAGGTTATATAAAAGCATATAATCATTTAAGGGCAGCCAAACGAATAGAAGATTTATTTAGAATTGGAAGTTTGCATTATGAACGGTTAAAAGGAGATTTAAAGGACTTTGAATCGGTTAGATGTACTGGACGTTGGAGGCTAATATTTAAAAGTTCTACCATAGACAGTTCATTGATAATTACAGATATAGAATTAATAGAAATATCCAACCATTATGGCGACTAAATTTAAATTAAACGATTGTGTACCTTGCATAGCAATTCATCCGGGAGAAATCATTAAGGATGAATTAGATGCAAGAGAGATGAAGCAAAAAGAATTAGCTTCATTTATGGGTATGCCTACTTCCGTACTCAATGATATAATAAAGGGGCGTCGTGCTATAACTCCTGAAGTTGCTGTTTTGTTACAGGAAATTTTAAGTATAGACGCTTCTTATTGGTTATCATTACAAAATCAATATGATATAGACAAAGCAAATATCAATACAAAAATAATAGAACGGAAAAGAAATATTGAGATTTGGAAAATCATTTCTCAATATTGTTCTATTAAATGTTTTGAGAAATTAAATATTATAGGAACTAAAATATCAGAAAATATAAAAACTATATATTCAATTTTTGGTGTTACCTCTGTTGAAGAACTAATAACATCATACTCTCAAGAGAAAGAAGTTTCTTATTTTAAGAAATCTGAGCGTTTGAAAAGTGAGCCTATAAATATTTTTTCATGGAAACACTATGTTTTTTATGAAAGTTCGAAAATTCAGTGTGATACGAAGTTTAGTAACGACAATTTAAATAATCTTATTGATGAATTAAATCATTTATTTGTTATAAATAAGGATACTATAGATACAACAAAAAAAATTCTATCACGATATGGAATTAAATTTATCATAGTGCCCAAATTTGACAAAACTCCCATTGATGGATTTTCTTTTTGGCAAGGAGAAAACCCAACTATTGTATTAACATTACGATTAAACAGAATTGACAATTATGCCTTTGCTTTATTGCATGAAATATATCATGTTTATATGCATCTTTTCAACAATAGAGAACAAAAATATATTTCCATCGAAGGAGCTGAAATAAATAAATGTGAAGAAGAAGCAAATAAATTCGCCAAGTATTCTTTAATTAGCAAAGACTTATGGAGTGCATTCTTAAAACAACATTCTATGATTTCTCCACATGCAATGCAAATGAAAATAAAACAATTTGCTCATCAACATAATATCAATGAAGCTATTGTTTTAGGATTTTATCAACACGATATTAATTTGTACTCTATTAAAAGTTCAATATCAAGAGAAATAAAATAGTCCAATTATATGTACCGTGCAAATCTAATTGCACGCAATTTGCACGCATCTTAAGAAAATAGAAGAAAACAAGAGAGATTATTTGAAAAGGAAATGTTATCTTTAGGCTTGAAAATCAAGGAGTATGAGCCTGAAAAGAAATGAATAGCAAATTACTGAAAATCAATTATTTGCGACTCATAATCTGGAGGTCCCTGGTTCAAGCCCAGGCTGGTCCACAAATAAAAAAGGCTGATTCCTAAGGGAATACAGCCTTTTTTATTTGTAAACTCTCCAGGTATAAATCCGTTGCTTTAGATAACATTGGAATTTAATCAAGGTAGTTGTTGGCTTCAGAATTTACACAGAGATAATTAATGTATTGATAACGAGGTAGCTTTACATTTGTTGCTCTTGTTATAGGAATCATGAACAGAATTTCTTTCTCTTAGTATAAAATCATGAGCACATTATATACTCTAAAACTGCAAATGTGGGTTTTACTTTAAAAAAACAGGATGGAAATTTGTACGAAATAGAAAGATGACTTTATCTTTGAAAAATATTAAAGCTGGCCGGACTTTTTATTTTGACGGAATACAGAGATTGTTAGTATAAAAATAAAAGATTAAATTTAGGTTTTATGGTTAAAAGTTATGCTTGTGCAGGCATTTTATTGTTTGCGATAGGATTATTCCCCTTAATGGCACAGGACAATACTGTGGCCAAAGAGATGGCTATAAAGATAGCCGATCGTATTGTTGCTTCTACGGTTTATGAGTTCAAAGATGTAAAAACAGGTAAAGTATACACTTCTTTGGACAATGTTGCTTTAAATCCGGATATACGTGTCAATAGTAAATATTTGAATTGGCATTATACAAACGGAGTAACGAATATGGCTTTGATGGAGTTGGGTGATAAAATACAGAACCGGAAATATGAGGATTATGTGCTGAAAAATATGAAGTTTATTTTTGACAAGACTAATCAGTCTTATTTTCATCGTCTGTATGATAAAACTTTCCGTGAAGGAGGATGGAGGGCGGTTCCCCGTCTTACTTGGCATATGATTTATAGAAACAAGCGCTTGGATGACAACGGTCCTATGGGGGCTAGTCTGATAACTTTGAACCAGCGTCATCCGGATGAGGCTTTCCAACAATATGTTGAAACAACAAATCATCATCTTATGGTTTCGGAACCCCGCTTGGCCGATGGAACCATAGCTCGCTTGTGGCCTCATGAAAATACTGTTTGGGCAGATGATGCGTTTATGGCGGTATCTTTTATTTCTAGAATGGGAGAGGCTACCGGTGAAAAGAAGTATTTTGATGATGCGGCCAATCAGATATTGAATTATACAAGGTATTTATGGTGTCCTGAGAAACAGATTTATTATCATTGCTATCATACGGATAATAAAGAGCATGGAGTGGCGCATTGGTCGCGGGCCAATGGATGGATTTTTATGGCGACAGCCGATTTGCTGGCCAGAATGCCAGAAGATCACCCCATGCGTGATGATGTGATAAAGAATTTCCAGATGCAGGCCAGTGGGGTAGCCCGGTATCAAGGGAAAAACGGTTTGTGGCATCAGCTATTGGATAAAGCAGATTCTTATGAAGAAATCACCGGTACTTCCATGTTTGTATTTGGTATAGCTAAAGGTGTGAAGGAAGGATGGCTGCATCCGGATTTCATTTATGTAGCATGGCAGGGATTAAAAGGTATGTTGTCAAAGATTTCAGAGAATGGTGATGTGACGGCCATTTGTGTCGGTACAGGTATCATGCCTTCCACCGTATTTTATTATAATCGTCCTACTCAGGAAAATGATCCGATGGGTGAAGGGCCTGTGTTACGTGCTTTGGTAGAAATGATTGATGCACCTAAATATACGGAAATTAGTGCGAATGATCAGTATGATAAGATAAAATAAAGATAGAACCAAGAAAATACAATTGCCGTAGGGGCGGACTGGATTCGCCTGGATACACTTCTTTGTGGTGCCAGACGGAAACATTCCGCCCCTACAGTAAACCTGATGATAATGAAAAATATTTTTTTCAGTCTTTTGGCTATATCAGAACTTTAAATCCAATCGACCCTCTTTTATTCTTTCTCCCTCGAAAGTGCCACTGATTATTCTGTTATTTAAATCGAAACGGGTGATATTGATTATTCCATCTTCCAGTTTTTCTTCTTGATTATTTTCATTTTTGAATATAACATCAGTATAGATAGTCTGATCGTCACTCGCTCCTTCTGAGATACTGTAAATAGTGATGTCTTTCTCTTTGGGGTCAATGATGTTGAAAGAAATGGAAGCATTGTTGTCCACTCGGACATCTATGCTGACTATCGCTTTCTCGTCTTCGTTGCGGGCAGGATAATAAGAAGCCTTATCATCTGAGTCATAGCGCTGTCCCGTATATACCCAGCCATCTATCAGGCAACCAAAGGTATTGGCTCCTGTTTGAGTGGCAGGGGGCATGATGGTAGGATCTGCTGAAAAGTCTTCTCTATCACAGGAACAGCATAATGCGATTGTTAATACTATTGTAATAAGATATTTAATCATGGCTTGAATTTTTTAAAAATGATAATTGATACCTACTGAGAATCCTAATTGTGAAATGTCGTCCGCCCCCTTCATTGGATAGTGTGGCTGCACCATCCATTCCTTATCATGATAACGAACAGAATACTCGCCGGAATATGCCAGGATATAGTTTATCCTTGCACTGACTCCCCAATGGGTGAAAGCACGGTATTCTCCACCTATGCCAAAGTTCGCCGCCCATTTATTCATGGATACTTTCCGTGGCTTATCATATACCGTACTGTTATCTTGATATAACTGATATCCGGTTCCGGTAGTAAAATACAAGCTGAATTGCTGTTTCAGCCAATGCAGGGAGAACTGTGGAGCAAAATAATGTGTTTGAATTTTATCACTGCTGTTTGGCATGTCGTTAGTATACCGGCTGCCTTGATAAAGTACTCCGAATCCCACCCGTATGGCAGGCTTGTTTCCTATCAGATAAGTATAACTTCCTGACCAGCCTATGCCATTGCGTAAACTTGAAGAGTGTACAGCTACTCCTATCAGCTTTCCGGTGTAAAAGGTAGGCCCTGTTTGGAGGGACAGGATAGAACGTTCGCTAGTGCCGAATTGTGCGTATAGCACTGATGAATACAGCAGCATGGCTGTTGGTAAAAAACATAATTTACATTTCATAATAGTTGTGTTTGTCTAGTTAAGCATTATAAATACAAAAATAGTAAATCATTGAATATAATGATCTTATTAGCCTATTTATTTTAAACCGAGCATGAAAAATGTGATAGATTAACGCTTATCCGAATCTGTCTTAGGGTGGAAAATAACTGTTATGTAATGATTTGACTTCTTTTGCTACTGAATATTATGTAAATATAGGTACCGAATCGTGAACGAAAGTTATTATTTGAACATTTTCCTATGGAAATTTGTTATAAAGGAAAATATGATATACATTTGGAAAAAGTTTCCTAGGGAAATAATTAAAGAAGATGATGTAACAGAGTCTGGTTTTAATCATAAAAAGAGAAGATTATGAAAAAAGAGTTTATAAGAAGGTATGGATGGACATTGCTTGGCATTGTGGCAGGAATGGTAGGAGGATACTTATATTGGCGTTATGTGGGTTGTTCCACGGGAACTTGCCCTATCACTTCTTCTCCTGTCAACAGTTCCATTTGGGGGGCGGCAATGGGAGGATTATTGCTCAGTTCATTTATACCGGAACGTAAAGAAATAAAGAAGGAGGAATAAGTATGAATAAGACAATTTTATTTTTTCTAGCCCTTATGCTGGTTACCACTACAGCTTGCGGCAGAGGAAACAGTAATAATAACCCTGTAAAAGAAGAAACTATGGCAACAGAAGGAAATGGAAAAGTCATACATTTGACTAAAGCTGATTTTTTGGCGAAAGTATATAATTTCGAGAAAAACCCGAAAGAGTGGAAATATGAAGGTGACAAACCGGCTATTGTGGATTTCTATGCTGATTGGTGTGGTCCTTGCAAAATGGTAGCTCCTATTCTGGATGAATTGGCAAAAGAATACGATGGACAGATTGTGATTTATAAAGTGGATACAGAGAAAGAACAGGAACTGGCAGGCGTATTCGGTATACGGAGTATTCCGTCCATTCTGTTCATCCCCATGGAAGGAAAGCCGGAGATGGCACAGGGAGCTATGCCCAAAGCATCTTTTAAAAAGGCTATTGATGAGTTTTTATTGAAAAAATAAGTAATTTTGTGCAATAGCATTCAAGAAGAAGCATCAATATGGAAACTTTATGTAAAATAAGAGACCTCTATCGCGCTATTGCAGAATTTGAAACCCGGTTTGAAAAGGTGCATCACCTTTGTCTGAACGAAGGAATGTTGTTATGCTGTCTCTCCAAGAAGAAACGCCTGTCTTCGGGAGAGATTGCAGAACTGTTAGGCCTTACTAATTCAAATACTTCTAAAGTCATCAGATCTGTGGAAGATAAAGGCTATGTAGAGCGTAATCTGGGAGATAGTGACAAACGACAGATGTATTTCTCGCTTACGGCAGAAGGAAAGAAAATTCTGAAGGAGATGGAATGCTGTAATATTGAGATTCCTGAGTTACTGAGGTCTGTTTTGTAATAGTAAACAAGATACCGCTGTAGATGAAGCCCGTTTTTATTTTTATATCATTGCTGATAATGCTCTGTCCCGCTTTCTCGCAAAGCAGGATGGAGCATTATCTTGACTCCTTGGGACTGGTGAATGTAGGCCGGATGGACCCGACATTGAAAATAGATTTGATGTATACCCGTGCCGACAATTTTACCGGGAAAGTCCTTTATGAGGATTTGCAGGAGGCTTATCTTCATCCCGAGGCCGCCAAGGCCTTATTGCAAGCGCAAAAGCGGTTGAAAGAGTTGTATCCAGGTTATTCTTTGATTATTTATGATGCCGCCCGTCCCATGTCCGTGCAGCAGAAAATGTGGAATGTGGTAAAAGGTACTTCCCAAAATATATATGTATCCAATCCGGCTCGGGGAGGAGGATTGCATAACTATGGTTTGGCGGTAGACGTAAGTATTGCAGATGAAAAAGGAAATCCTTTGCCTATGGGGACCAAGGTGGATCATTTGGGCAAGGAAGCCCATATAGATACTGAGGCGGCAATGGTACAGCAGGGAGTCATTACAGCACAGGAACGGAGAAACCGCTTGTTGTTGCGTCGGGTCATGACGGATGTGGGTTATAAACCTTTGCGGAGTGAATGGTGGCATTTTAACTTCCGCAGTCGTGAAGAGGCAAAACGGAACTATAAAGTAATTAGATAAAGGATGGAAATATCAGCAAAAACACTCCATTTCATCGAAGAACATAAGGAGGAAGATACGCGTACACTGGCTTTGCAAAGTAAGAAATATCCCGATGTAGACATGGCGGTAGCTGTCACACAAATTGCCGGACGGCAGGTAGCGGCCCGCAAGTTGCCTTCATGGCATTTGGTTTCCGCATTGTGGTATCCTCCTCATTTGTCTATGGAGCAATGTTCTTCCGAAGCAACTGCTTTGTATAAGGCCTCTTTGTTGGAAGGCGATACTTTTGCCGATTTAACCGGAGGTTTCGGCATTGATTGCAGTTTTATCTCCCGGAATTTCAAGCAAGCTGATTATGTGGAGAGGCAGACGGAGCTCTGTGAGCTGGCTTTGCATAATTTCCCTTTATTGGGGCTGGGGCATATCCGGATACATAACCGGGATGGGGTGGCTTATTTGCAGGAAATGCTTCCGGTAGATTGCCTGTTTCTAGACCCTGCCAGAAGAGACGGACACGGTGGCAAGACGGTTGCCATCTCTGATTGCGAGCCGGATATAAGTGCTTTGGAGTCTTTGCTGGTTGACAAGGCAAAGAAGGTGATGGTGAAATTATCGCCTATGCTGGATATGTCATTAGCATTGAACGAGCTGAAAACAGTTCGTTCGGTGCACATTGTCGCTGTGAATAACGAGTGTAAGGAGTTATTGTTGATATTGCAAAAAGAGGCCGTTTCATCGGAAATAAGCATCCATTGTGAGCATATTGCAGGCAACGGTGAGAGCCAGCATTACACCTTTACCTTGAAGCAGGAAAAGGCATCGGCCTGTCCCTTGACTGGTCAAGTCGGAACTTATTTATATGAACCGAATGTTGCTATACTGAAAGCCGGTGCTTTTCGTTCCCTCACACAAACCTATCCTGTGATGAAACTTCACCTCAGCAGCCATTTATATACCTCTGCTTCTTTGGTTCCGGATTTTCCGGGACGCCGTTTCCGGGTTGAGTCCGTATCGGGCTTTGGAAAAAAGGAACTGAAAGTGTTCTTGATGGATATGGACAAGGCGAATATTACGATCCGCAACTTTCCATTATCGGTTGCGGAACTTCGCAAACGTTTGAAACTGAAAGAGGGAGGAGATGATTATATCTTTGCCACTACCTTGTCCGGCGGGCAGAAAGTCTTGATTAGAGGGAAGAAGTGTTAGTTTATAATCAGTTTGTAACCTATTCCCCTTACATTCACAATCCGTATACTGTTGTCTTTGGACAGTTTATGGCGTAATTTCGTAATAAATACATGCAGGCTGCGTGAATTGAAGAAACTGTCATCTCCCCATAGCTCCAACAAGATACTTTGGCTGTTCACCACTTCATTCCGGTTCTCACACAGGCGTTTTAAGATTTCCGATTCTCGGTGGGAGAGTTCTTGTATGTTCCCTGCAAAATCCAGTTGTTGGGTGATGGAATTGAATTGATATCCTCCGATGGTGTAAGTATTGGTTATTTCTTTTTCCACAAAAGCTTTGTGCATCAAGGCTTTGAGGCGTACAATAAGCTCCTGCATGCCGAATGGTTTTTTCAGATAGTCATTAGCTCCCAGTTCAAATCCTTTTACTACATCATTGATGGCAGACCGGGCGGTGAGGAATAATACCGGGGTTGCTTTATCCGATTGGCGGATGCGGCGTACCATTTCAAAACCATCCATACGGGGCATCATGACATCGGCCACCAATACGTCCGGTTTCTGTTCGAAAAACTTTCTTAAGCCTTCTTCACCATCTCCGGCGGTAGTAATGATAAAATCCTGTTCTTCCAGTGTGTCCTTGATAATCATGGCAAGAGTCTGTTCATCCTCTACTAATAAAACGTGTATCTTTTCCATTTGCTTATTCGGGAATTTTAAGTGTAAAGGTACTGCCTTTTCCTGTGCTGCTTTCCACGGAAACAGTTCCTTTATGCTGTTCTATCATTGTTTTTACATAATAAAGTCCTAATCCATATCCTTTTACATTATGCAGATTACCGGTCGGAACCCGATAAAACTTATCAAACAGATGTTTTTGTCTGTCGGCAGGAATACCTATTCCTTTGTCTTGTATCTTTAGCATCACATAAGCGTTACGGTCACTGTTACATGGACTGCTGCAGCGTGTTGCAGAAATGCAAATATATGCCTTTTCATCGGAATATTTTATAGCATTGTCTATCAGATTGCTGATCACGTTGTACAAGTGCAAGCGGTCTGCGCGTAGGATCATGTCTTCTTTCATTATAAGTTTGAACTCAGTCGGCTTATCAGCTTTCAACCTATGTTGGCTTATCAGATTTTCCAACATAGGCCTCAGTTCGACAGGTTCATAGTTCAGACGGAAGTTCTTCCGTTGTTCCATACTCATGGAAAGGATCTGCTCCACCAATCCGCTGAGCTGTTTCAGCTGGGCTTGGATAATCTGAAGATAGTTCTGTCGTTTTGTCAGATTCTCTGCTCCGTTGAAGTTCAGCAGCGCATCGTTGGCGGCGTAGGCTACGGCTATCGGAGTTTTCAGTTCGTGAGTAATGTTATGTGTGAAGTCCTCTTTCATTTCTTCTACGCTTTTCTGCCTTAAGATGATACGGATAAGAAACCAGAATGACAACCCCAATATAATAATGATAAAGAAAGAGGTATAAAGTATCCCTTTCATTTGTTGCAAGACGATGGTATTTGTCGGTTCTACCCATAACCGGTATGCCATTTTGTTGTACAAGTCATAATTGTAATAGTAGCTCACTGCTTCTTTGCCCGGTCTGTATTTTTGAGGTGAACTGAGTCCTTGTACGATCGTGCTGTCTTGACGTAAATTCACTATTTCGATGCGATGAGGCAGGTAGATGATTCCGCGCATGGCAAGTGTCCTTGTAAAAAGGCTGTCGAAAGTGTGCAGGTTGATTTCCGTGAAAAGGTCCAGCTGGCTGTGGATACCCCGTTGGAAGTATTTGGTGAGCAGTTCCAGTGTACCGTTTTTGTCGATAGTAGTAGATACCGGTTCATTGATTTCCAGACCAAATCTTTTTTGCTGTTTGAAAGGTTCGGTTTCTATAACTTTGGTAATCAAAGCACTGCTGTCCAGATTAATACTGGATTCGATATAGCCATTTATGGTTTCGTTGCTTCGTTTCACGGAATCGCACCGTTCCATCATTTCATTGTAGTCACTCACCTGTAATGTTTCTATCAGGCAATTGTCCATATCCTTCTTCATCGAGGTGTATAATCCTGTCAACCAATATGCCTGATAGGCAAAGACGCCTATCAGCGAAAGGATAATCAATGCGGCTATGGCTTTAAACGGTATCTTCATGGTGAGGCAAAAATAGGCACAAAATAAGTATTTTCTTTCTTTTGATAACACTAAATAAGACTTCGTAAGCTGGTGGTAACACATACGGAACACTTTTAGCCTTTACTTTGCATAGACCTTAAAAATAAAACGACGATGAGGACAGTGATTATCTTTTGTTTATGCTTGTTTACATTCACGGTACAGGCGCAGGACGATGTGAATTATACCTATATGGATAGTCTTTTTCAGCAGCTGCCGGAAGTGTTGGTGAAAGGTGAACGTCCTGTAGTAAAAGCAGAACGGGGAAAACTGATTTACGATTTGCCCCGAATGGTAGAACGGCTTCCGGTGAATAACGCCTACGAGGCGGTAAAGGAACTGCCCGGCATCGTGGAACAAGACGGTAATCTGACATTGGGCGGTCGCGGTATAACGGTGGTAATAAACGGAAAGGTCAGTACATTGGATAAGGAAGATCTACGGACAGTACTCGAAAATACCCCTGTCAGTCGTTTGGAGAAAGCGGAAATCATGTATGCTGCTCCGGCCCGTTACCGGATTCGTGGAGCCATGGTGAATGTGATTCTAAAATCGAATATCGGGCAGAAACCTGCTTTGTCCGGCGAAGTAGCGGCTATGTATGAACAGTCTCGCAGGGAGGACATTGCAGGCCGTGGAAATTTGCTCTACACTTCCCGGCGCTTTTCAGTGGATGTGATGTATTCATACGGATTCAAACATACTACTTTCGGATTGGACAAACACTCATGGCACACTATGGCGGGGGAAGTACACGAGTTGGACTTGAAAACAGAGGCTAAAGGGTATGGCGGCCGGCATAACCTCCGTTTGGGGGCGGATTATGATTTCGGGAAGAAGAACTTGTTGAGTGTGGTTTACAATACACAATACCGCTATGGACAGGACTGTACAAAAATGCGTGGAACAGCCCACAGTGATAAAACGGATGACGGCAGCCGCCAGTTACATAATGTGACAGCCGACTATCAATCTTCTTTCGGCCTTTCGGCAGGAATGGATTTCCTTTTTTTTTCCAGTCCGTCACAGACCTTCTTACAGAAAGATATGCAAAGTGTCCGTCAGACATTGAATTATGACAGCAACCAACGTATCAACCGCTGGTTGTTCTATGCCAACCAGCTTCATTCCTTGCAAGGTGGAACCGAGATCAATTATGGTGTAAAGTATACTACCACACACGATAACAGCTACCAGTTCTATCGGGATGGTGAAACTGGAGCCTTGACTCCCGATAATTCCGAGAAACTGCTTCGAAAAGAATATACTCTGAATATGTACACCGGTGCTTCACATAGTTTTGGGAAGAAGTTTTCTGCCGAAGTTTCCTTGGCCGCAGAGCTTTATCATGCTGAGGGACGTCATAGCTGGATGCTGTATCCCACTGTAAACACAACTTATACTCCGGCAGATGGTCATACCTTGCAAATGTCCTTCACCAGTAATCGCAAATATCCCGCTTACTGGCAGTTGCAACCTATTATACAGTATGTGGACAGCTATACCGAGGCCCATGGAAATCCCGACCTGAAGCCAAGTTCCAATTATTCGCTCGACTTGAATTATCTGTATAAGAATAAATATATGATAGGGGTGAATTACAATTACACCCCCGATTACTTTGTGCAGCTTCCTTATCAATTGCCCGACCGTCTGGCGGAGATGAATCAGTTTGTGAATTATGATTTTCAGAAAAGATGGACCATACAGACTATGGCTTCTTATAAAGTGAGTACATGGTGGAACGGGCGCATTTTTGCTTTCGGTCTGTTCTCTCATGACAAGAACAGCCATTTCCATGATATTGCATTCGACCGGCATAAATTCAGCGTCATCCTGAATACCACAAACACATTCATTTTATCGAAGAAACCGAATATCATAGGTACGTTGGCTGGCTTTTACCAATCACGTGCCATACAAGGGGTGTATAACTTAAGTCCTATTTGTAATATTTCGACTTCACTTCAGTGGACTTCTCCGGATGGAAAGACGAAGGTGATATTGAAAGGAAATGATATTCTTAATACATCGAACATGACCACCCGGCTGGCGTGGGGGCAGCAACGGAACCGGACAGAAATGAATTGGGACAATCGTAGCTTTACATTTTCATTCCTCTATAAATTCGGCGGATACAAAGAGAAGAAACGTACCGATGTCGATACCAAGCGGCTGGGGCGATGATTTTTAGTGGTTAGTAATCACTAACCACTAATCACTAATTTGCCATTTTTGCCTTGAAAGCCAGCGCATACATACGCATCTGTTTTACCATCGCCAACAAGCCATTGCTACGGGTGGGCGACAAATGTTCTTTCAAACCTATCTTTTCTATAAAGTATAAATCACTGCTTAATATTTCATCAGGAGTATGTCCGCTGACTACTTTAATGAGCAGGGCAATGATACCTTTTACAATCAAGGCGTCACTTTCCGCCTGGAACACCACTTTGCCGTCTTCCATATCGGCTTGCAGCCATACGCGGCTTTGGCAACCATCTATCAGGTTTTGTTCTGTTTTATATTCGGGGGCGAGTGGTTCCTGCTCGTTACCTAAGTCTATGAGCAGTTGATACTTGTCCATCCAGTCATCAAAATCACTGAACTCTTCTATCACTTCGTCCTGAAGTTCGTTTATTGTTTTCATTATTTTATCATTTATTTCTCATTATAAATCACATCCATCACCGTCTGTCCTACCGCTTTCAGCGTGTTACGGTCAATGTTCTCCATCGTATCATTTACCGTATGCCAGAAAGAGCCGAAAGAACTTTGCGGATTACCGGCATCATAATTAATGATATCCACACACGGGATGCGGGCCAGTTTGTTGACATAGATATGGTCGTCTACTGTTTCGCCCCCGTCTTCCTTTACAAAATATTTGCCGTATCCCAGCTCATGTGCCTTTTTCCAGATCTTCTTCATCTCGGAACGGGCGGTGCGGGCCGAGTAACCTTCATAATAGAACGTGGCATCTTTTCCGCCTACCATATCCAGCAAGATTCCATAGCGTGCATTATAGTTCTGAACATGTGGGGTACGTGCCCAGTATTGTGAACCAAGGCACCAAGTGTCTTGTTTGTATCTACCGTCATAAAATTCAGGAATTCCATAATCCTCCGAATCAAAAAACACGATATCTATGCCCAGAGCAGGTTGTTCTTTCTGTATCTGACGGGCGATTTCCAATAACACACCTACACCACTGGCGCCATCATTTACTCCTAAAATAGGAGTGTGGTGATTTTTCGGGTCGGGATCATTGTCGGCATACGGGCGGCTGTCCCAATGGGCGCAAAGCAGGACGCGTTTTTTACTTTCGGGCTTGTAAGCGCCGATAATGTTGCGTGATTTCAGTATAGTACCATCATAAGCTATCAAATCAGCATATTGATTGTATACCTTGGCTCCGAATTTTTCCAATTGTCCTGCCAGATATTCCCCACATTCTTTGTGCGCCTGCGTGTTAGGGACACGGGGACCGAAATCAGCTTGTACCTGAATGTACTGGTAGGCGCTGTCCGCATTGAATTCGGGAGCCTTGATCACTTCTTTGTCTACGGTTTCTGTCCGGTCGTTTCTGCTTTTACTGTTTCCACAGGCTACAGCCGTCAATACAAGCAGCAAGACCGGGATTACTAAAACGTTTTTTATCTTCATACTTATTCCTTGTTATTTAAGTACATATTGTGCATTGTCCTTATCAAGATAGAGAATCTGCGCCGCAAAGTTACGTTATTTTCTTTGTACTTCTTCCATAACGCGCAGGAAGTTTCCTCCCCAGATCAGGCGGATACTTTCTTCACTATATCTTTCCAACAGCAGCCGGCGTGTAAAGTTTATCAATTCTGATGCCGAAGCGCAGCCTGTGATACCGCCGTCACCGTCAAAATCGGTTCCTATCCCTACATGCTCTATGCCCATGACATTTACCATGTGGTTCAGATGCTCGATGGCATCCTTGATGGTAGCTTCTCCGTTCTTACGAAGGAATCCGCCATACATACATACCTGTGCCACCCCCCCTTTGGCTGCCAATGCTTTCAATTGGTCATCCGTCAGATTGCGCGGATGGTCGCAAAGGGCACGGGCCGAAGAGTGAGAGGCCACGATCGGTTTGCTGCTGATTTCCAGTGCATCGTAGAAACTTTTCTCTCCGGCATGAGAAATATCTACCATCATTCCCACACGGTTCATTTCTTTTATCACCTGTTCGCCGAATGTGCTTATGCCCAGTCCTTCCTCATTATAACGGGCGGAGCCGCAGATATCATTATTTCCGTTGTGGCAAAGTGTCATGTACACCACGCCACGATGTCGGAAACGTTCTACATTCGTGATATCCTTGCCAATGGCATATCCGTTTTCAATGCCCAGCATGACAGCCTTTTTCCCTGCTTTTTTTAAACGGGACAGATCAGCGGGAGTATATGCTATATCTACGGCTGTGCAGTTTTTGGCAACCATCTCCTCTATTTCGTTCAGGATGCGGTCTGCTTTGGCAGTAGCGGCCGATAAGGCTTCATCGGTACGTTCCAATTGCTTCAGGTAAGCCACCATGATGGTTGCGTCCAGATGTCCTTCCGTCATCTTATGCAGGTCTACCAGGATTTTCTTGTCACGGGTGGCAAAATTTATTCCTTGATCGAAGAACATGGGAGTGTCGCAATGTGAATCCAGCGTTATCATGCGTCTGTGAAGTCTTTTGGCTTCTCTGAAAGAAGAAGATTCCCTTATAAACCACTCGAATAGTGGCATCATGCATGTGTTGTTTTCCAATATGAAACATTCCGGATGCCATTGCACTCCTATCATTGACTTGCATTCGGTAGACTCCATCGCTTCAATGACTCCGTCGGATGAACGGGCGGTTACCCTGAAACCCGGCGCAACCTCTTTTACCGCCTGGTGGTGAAACGAATTGACCGGCAAAACTTCTGTTTCAAACAATTTGTAAAGTAAGGAATCTTTCTCTATCCGAACCGTATGCGAGGCATACCCCCGTCCCAAATCCTGATCGTGTTTGATCCGTTTCCCTTCCATTTGTACATGAATATCCTGATACAGGCTGCCTCCAAAAGCGGCGTTCATCACCTGTATGCCGCGGCATATCCCTAAAATCGGTATCTGCCGGTCTGCGGCCAGTTTGGCAAGCAATAACTCCTGACGATCCCTCCGAGGATTGATGCTGTGTAATTCCTTTACCGGCTCTTCTCCAAGGAACAAAGGGTTGATATCCGCACCTCCGGTCAGCAGTAAGCCATCCAATGCATTCAATGAGTTTATCAAACTGTCAGTGTCGTCAACTGGAGGGATGATGAAAGGAATCCCTCCTGCTTTCAGAATGGAAGTGAAATATCCTTCCAGTAAAGTACAGGCTCCCTCCTGGAAGTTTCCGGTAAGTCCGATAACAGGAGCGTCCTTGTGGCATGGAAATGTGCGGTGTATGGCATCGTACTCGGCTGAAATGTCAAATGTTTGAAACGTTTTCATAAGTTAAATTATTCATAGAAACTGAGCAAAGATAGGGATAAATTCAGATTTATTTTTCATATTTGCTAAAAATCTAATGACCATGGAACCGATACAGGACTTCGCCAGCTTGATAAGCCGTTTACGCTCGTTGAAAGAACGGAAACGGGTTGTGGTTGTTTGCCCTAATGACCCTCATACCGAATACGTTATAACCCGTAGTTTGCACGAAGGCTTTGCCGATTTCTTATTGGTAGCGGATACGCCCCATTTATTGAATTCGGAATATATCCGGATGCAATATCCGGACCATGTGAAAGTATACGAGGCGACAAGTCCCGACAAAGCGGCGCAGGAAGCTGTTTCGCTGATACGTGAGGGACATGCGGACGTGTTGATGAAAGGGATTATCAATACGGATAATTTATTGCGGGCCGTGCTTAATAAGGAACATGGTATCCTGCCGAAAGGGAATGTGTTGAGTCATATCACGGTAGCACAGATTCCTACATACAAGAAACTTTTATTCTTCTCGGATGCAGCGGTCATTCCCCGTCCCACCTTGGAACAATTTGAGGCGATGTTGCTGTATGATCTGGAGGTGTGCCGGCGCATGGGGATAGAAGCTCCTCGGGTAGCCTTGATTCATTGTACGGAAAAAGTGAACGAGAAATTTCCCCATACGCTGGACTATGTGACCTTAAAGGAGCGTGCGGCTGTCGGTGCTTATGGAAACATGTACTTGGATGGTCCCATGGATGTGAAGACGGCATGTGATGCGCATAGCGGTGAGGTGAAAGGAATCAGTTCTCCTGTGGTGGGACATGCGGATCTGCTTATCTTTCCCAATATTGAGTCGGGAAATACATTCTATAAAACGGTGTCGTTGTTTGGTGACGCCAACATGGCAGGTATGTTGCGAGGTACTACTTCTCCTGTAGTGGTTCCTTCGCGTGCCGATTCCGGTAATTCGAAATATTATAGTCTGGCATTGGCCTGCGTGGCCGGATAAAACCTTTAAATTATGAAGATATTTGTGATTAATCCGGGCTCTACTTCTACCAAAATAGCCCTTTTCATCGATGAAAAGCCAGTATGGGTGGCAGGGGCCCATCATACTGCGGATGACTTGTCGGAGTTTCACCACGTTAACGAACAGTATGAGTACCGTAAGAATTTTATACTGCGACTGCTTGCCGAGGCGGATATTCCGTTGGATTTTGATGCCGTCATTGCCCGTGGCGGTTTGTTGAAGCCTACGCCCGGCGGGGTGTATGTCATTAACGAACAGATGAAACATGATTTGCTGAACGCCCGGATGGAGCACGCTTGTAACCTGGGAGCGTTGATTGCCGATGAAATTGCCCGGGAATGTCATTGTCCCGCCTATATTGCCGATCCCGAAGTGGTAGACGAGCTGCAACCGGTAGCCCGTTTGACGGGAATACCGGAGATAGAGCGCATTTCCATCTTCCATGCCTTGAACAGTAAGGCGGTATCGCGTAAATATGCCGTTTCCATCGGGAAACATTATGAAGATTTGAATCTGATTGTGGTGCATCTGGGAGGTGGCATATCGGTGGGCGCCCACTGCAAAGGCCGGGTGATTGATGTCAACAATGCCTTGAACGGTGAAGGCCCGTTTTCGCCCGAGCGTGCCGGAACGATTCCTGCCGACCAGTTTGCAGAGCTGTGTTTCAGCGGTAAATACACTTTGAAACAGGTTAAAAAGATGCTGAATGGCAAAGGGGGGCTGACTGCCCATCTGGGTATGAATGATGTGGTGACTATTGCCCGGAAAGCTTCCGAAGGCGAGGAGCCTTATAAAGGGGTATTGGATGCGATGCTCTATACGGTGGCGAAACAGGCAGGGGCCATGTATGTCACGCTCCGTGGGCAGGTGGATGCCATTATTCTGACGGGAGGCATTGCCCATAGTGATTACTGTGTAGGGATTCTCAAGGAACAGATTGATTATCTGGCGCCGGTTGTGCTGATGCCCGGTGAAGACGAGATGGGCTCGCTGGCTTATAATGCGTTGGGAGCCTTGAAAGGTGAGCTGCCTTTGCAGGTTTACCGGCCGGAATAAGAAGATGGTGGTACATCGGAATTAAAATAAGCGATAAAATTGTTCAAATCCTTCATGGAAGGGTAATGTGTTGATATACAGAAGGCTATTATGAAGGAATCATTATAAATTCCTTCATAATAGCTTCAGGGATGTTTTTACCCGGCCAGTGCTACCAGTTTATACATATTTCCTGTTGTGGTATGCATGCGTTCCGCTCCCAGGGAATTCATGATTCTTCCCATTTTGTTTATCGTGATGCCGCGCATGGCTGCCGGATATCGTTTCAGCAGGATATTGAACAAGCATACTGCCGAGTAAAGTTTGAAGTCTTCCCCTTTCTCCGGCAGTCTGAAACAATGGAGAATCATTTCCGCTTCGGTAGGCAAGGCATAATAGGCCTGGTTGCGCAGTTTCAGCTCGGATTCCTCCGCCGCCGAGAACCAGTAACGCTTTCCCTCGTCCAGTTCTGCTTTCAGCTGGGCGAAAAGCTGTTTGTGCTCCAGTGGCGAGCAGTCTATCTTCTCCTTTACCTCGGCAAAGAAATAACGGCGGCTTCCGCTGGGGTCGGTGAGCAGCGCTTTCCGGTTACTGGTGCCGATGAACGAGGCCATCCGGGGCAGATGGCTGTAGGACGAGCGGTGCGACTTGCGGAAATCCAGTTTTTTCATCTGCATCAGATTTTTCAGCAATGGCAGTTTCTGTGGTGAAAGACGGTCGTACTCATCCAGATTAATCAGTCCGAAGAAAGCCAGCTTCTGCTCGCATCCTGCCTGTCCGGTCAGTTCGAAGCTGTCCGTATAGTAGTCTTTCAACGAATCGGGCATCAGCAATTCGCAGAAAGTGGATTTGCATCTTCCTTGTTCGCTGCTCACCAGCATGGGAGCTACGGCGTTGGCACACCGCGCCATGTGTCCGCTCCACTGGGCAGTGACACCCAGCATCCAGCGGTGGAAACTGTTTACCCAGAAATCTTTCGTAGAGATGCGTTGTGCCAGCGGAGTCACGCGGTCCATGCCGTCCCATTCGGGAAGGGTGTTCATATAGGAAAGTAACGGATGATAGTCCGGCATCTGCTCCGAGTTCACGAACCGGCTTACATCCTTGTCCCAGCAGTTGATGTGACGTGCACGGGCTTCCAGACACAGGCTGTTCAGGGTGCGCTGGCTTATTACCTTATATATAGGTGTGTCAGCGTCTTTTTTGCAACATTCCGTTTGTTCTGTCAGTACGTTGAAGCGGAAGTGGTAGCGGCTCAGCAAATATTGTTCCAGTTTTTGCTGTATTTGCTCCATTTCCGGTTTCTTCTGCATTGATAATGAGGGAGATGAACTCTTCACTGTCGGACTTATCACTACATTCGAGGAAGCAAGCTTCTTCATTACTTTGTTTAATAACTTTTTATTCATTATTTGTTGTTTTAGGTTTCCGTTGGAACAAAGATACTGTGTAAAATAGCGTTTTGCAAGTGTTTTTCGTGGGGTTTTAGAGAAAAGTGACTAAGCGTAAACATCCTGAATAACAAGCTGTTTCGTCCGGTTGATTACACGATATCTTCCTTTTGATTTAGTTGTTTCACTTAAGTGATGAAGTTTGAGCACTCTAGTGATGAAAGTTCATCACTTAGGTGATACAATATCATTACTTAAGTGAAACAATTTACTTGAAGGGAAGATACAACGACTTCGACCGGATGATACACCTTATTCGTCCGGTTGTTGTCATTTGATGAAATGTGAGTATTTTGCCGGACAGTCATCACATCGGGATGCGTTTTTGGAGATGGAACGGGGCTGAAAGAATATGAAGTTATTATGAAGAAATCGTAGAAGGATCATTCATAATAACTTGCTTGTAATCAGTAGGTAATGTGCTGATGAAGGGTTTGACGGAAATAATTCCGGTATTACATTTTCTATGCCGGCGAGTATGTTCTCGGTTACAGAGATGGAAACAGGATTTATTTGAACAGACCGGTGGGCAAGAGATTTTTCATCAGGCTCCGGTCTGATAATAGAATGGTATCTCATGATGAAATAAGTAAATTATGGGAAGGAGCGATAATGGAAAATCATAGCCTTTATAATTTGATTGCAAAAATGGGGAAGGTCTTATCAGTGGATACTCGCATTGAATTAGTTACCGTAGGAAAGGACGGTTATGCTCTGAAAATAGAGGATGTTGCGAGCTGCATATGAGTAAGCGTTTCCGCGATTCTATAAGTGTGGTAAAATAAAAAGTTTAATTAGCCTTGTTTAGCTATTTTCCTTTTCCCATTTATCAGGAAGTAGTTCCCTGTATTTTTCAAGGGGTGTGTTCGGTTGCATTCTGCGGTTCTATTGAAGGTGATTGTGATCTCGGAAAGGCTGAACTCTTCTTCCGACAACATGATGGGTACTATTTGAGTGAACGAAGGAGAGGAGGTTGTCGTTCGGGAGTGGGCAACACCATTATAATAATCACGAACCACATCTTTCCTAGCTTGTTTAAAGCTATAGCCCCGTCGGGACATCCAGGAGCTCATATCCCCCAAAGTGGTATGTTGCTTGCGGCAAACATCGGCTAAAGAACAATTGTGGTCTACTTTCAATACTTCCAGAAAACGTTTCCAAGTGGCTCTAAATCTACTTTCTTCTAAATCCATAATACTTCGTTTTTATACGCTGCAAAGATACAAGAACGAAAAAAGACAGACTAGGTAGAATCGCGGAGACGCTTACAACATATTAAAATTAAAGACTTTTCGATAATTATTTGCGCAAATAACTATCACTTGTTGTCTGTATGCTTTCCGCACGTTTTACCTTTACTTTCTTGCCAAAGTCAAACTTATATATAAGGTTTAAGCACGCTCCTTGATAAGGGGTTTTATTATTTTCTTCTATTCTGCTTAGATTGTTATTGGTAATTGTGGTCAGATTTCTTCTTTTATTCAAAATAGCGTAAACTGATAAATTTATGCAGAACTTTTGATCCAGGAAATATTTGTAAAGGTCGGCATTCATATTGTATACACTGTGATATATTGTTTCGCTTCTACGTGCTCTTCTTTCTGCCATAAAGTTAAAACTTCCACCGAAAGTATTTGTGAAACGAAGACTGTTGTCACAAAAGAATAAGCAATGGACTATATGGTAGGTCTGTTTGGGCGACACTTCTTTAGTGTAGTCGCCATCAAGGGAGGCATTGGTAGTCCACCAGCTGAACAAGGCCTTAGTGAAACCTATTGAAAAAGCATGTCGATAAGACTTCCCTATATTGGTCGGCATAGTATAGGTGATGATCGGATTGTCTTTATCTTGATAGATGAGGGGAAATAAATCATCTTTGCACTTTGCGTAAGCGTAGCTTATACTCCAAGTATTTGACAGACTCAACAATAGCCTGATGCGATGTTCGGTAGTAGGTACTAAATCCGGATTCCCTTTAGCATAAGAATATTCAGAGATATAGACAATAGCCGGATTCATGCTCTTATAAGGGATATTTCCCATTCTTTTTGAATAGGATAAAGAGGCTTGGTTCTTTTCAGAGAAAAGGTAACCCACCTTGATGGAGGGGAACAGATTGCGATATGTGCGTTTGTCACCTGCTATGTTATTGGAAATACATTTCACTTCATCCTCTTGTACCCGTATACCGCCATTTAATGTAAATTTCTTCCATTGCCATACATATTCTGCATAGCCTGCATAACCTATACCTTTATAGGTAAATAGCCCGCTTTTATCTTCTTTCTGCCATCCTTCTTCACTCTGATATGCGTAATACATTTGGTTGCCGGTGTGGTTATTATAATAGTCGCCACCCCATTTCAACCTGGAATGTTTGTTGAGCAAGAAGATATAATTTATCTCTGCTTTCCATAAATCAGAAACAGTCCCGGTGTTGCTACATTTATTATCCTCTTCGTTTTTCTCCGGATACTGATAAAGATAATGGTGATTCAGTTCTTTCGTTTCGTCACTTCTCAAATAATCAAGAACTGTTCGCAAAGTATGCTTTCCGTTTTTTGATTTCCAATTATAGTTCAAACTAGCCTGATATATTTTGTCATCCCCTTTCCCTTTACTATGGTAGGAAGAGGTATATTCCTTTTCTGTTTCTTGTATTTCGGAAAAAGAAGAAGATTTTAGTGTGCTTCCAGCTTGTTTTATCATACAGTTAAGTCCGATGCTTTGCAGGGTAGTTATATCATATAACATACTGAATGTTTCATTGATTCTTCTTATATTTTTACGGTCTATATTCTGGTTTACAATATGGGTATTCAGGTGGCTGTTATGGGTTATGTTTTCTGTGATGTAAGGATCTCCTGCATTAGAAAGAACTAGATTGTTGTAAAAATTCCATTTCCCAAGCCGAAGGCTTAATGGAAGACCCAAGCGTTCCCAATGACTATTTCTTTTTCTCATTTCTCCTAGCAAAGAGGGTGAACCATTGCCTCCGCCATCTGCATTTTTTTTCAAAGATATATATATGATTCCTCCTTTAGTCGTGGCATTATATTGTAAATCAGCTTCCGGCAGGATTTCAACATTTTCTATGTCCGTGGCTTGCAGACTTGATAATTCTGTGCGGTCATGAAGTTCTCTGCCGTTTATGTATATTTTAGACACGGTTCCTCCATTCAGCCTTAGTTCAATTATATGCAAGGAAAGAATTTCAAATATAGGAATAAGAAGAGTTTGCAGAGTACGGAGCAGGGGATAAAGTTGTGAAATAATTTTTGTTTTATATGTTGCAGGCACGGGATGCGTATGATATTAGAATCGCGGAAACGTTTACGAAGAGCGCATGAGGAATGCACGAAACTTGAGAGTGTCATCTGATGTCATAGTACAGGCTACAGGGCTTTCTGAAGAAGAAATAAAAGCCCTTTAATTGAATTGCAAAGGGTTTGGCCGGAAAGAATAGTTTCTATTCATATTCGTGTTTCCGTTTCGGATTCATCGGAAACCAACCTTTCAGCACACGTTCGCGTTGCTCGAAGATCTCCTTGATAGTCCAGAAAGAAGAGAAAGAGAAGACACCCAATAAAGAGGAAATCAAGATGTCACTGATAAGCACAGTCCCTATAATGCCTGCTATGCCCAGTACCAAAAATATCCACCAGCACCGTGTACCCCAATAATATTCGGCCTTGACCACGATGGGGTGGAAAAGACCGATTATTAAAAAGGTACAAATGCCGATGGCGATACCGCCTAAATGGTATTCATTCAGCCATTCCATTCTTTCTTAGCTTTGAATGGGTATTTCTTTTTTGATGCTCTGTTCCAGAGAGATCAAGGTCTCGGTAGCCGTAACACCGGGAATTTCCTGAATCTTTGAGTTCAGCAAGTCCATCAAATGTTCGTTGTCACGAGAGTAAAGTTTGGTCAGCATAGTATATGGACCTGTAGTGAAATGGCATTCCACAATTTCGGGAATCTTCTTCAGTTCTGCCACTACGTTTTTGTACATGGAACCTTTTTCCAGCTTGATTCCTACGTATGTACAGGTTCTATACCCTAAACTCTTAGGGTTCACATGATATCCTGAACCGATAATAACTCCCAAATCAATTAATCTTTGCACACGCTGATGAATGGCTGCGCGTGAAACTCCACATTCTGCTGCGACATCTTTAAACGGGATGCGGGCATTTTGGGATATAATTTCTAGAATTTGTCTGTCGAGACTATCAATTTTCTCCATAATATACCGATTTTAATGTTATCAATCTGTAAGCAAATATAGGAATACTTTTTAATTTATCTACTATTTTGCAAGAAAAAACAGGATTTCTTTGAAAAAAAGTGCAAGAAGAGGAGCTAATCACCTATTTTCTTCTCTATTTCGCCGATTTTCCCTCTTCTTTCAAATGAGAAGGTATCGCTATGTGTATCTAAATAGTTCAACAGGAATAGCGATTTTCTTAACAAATATTTTTGTTCTTCGGACTCTTTCAACAAAGCATCCTGATAGAGCAGTTCGGATAACATGTCGATGCGCGTGAGCAATTCCTCGCCACCATAGTTTTGTCCCATTTCGTTCAGTATATATTCCGCATCCTGATCATAATAGAAGGTGGAAGGATGATTGAAGTAGGCACGATAAATGCTTTGAAGTTGCAATTGCAGCTCGGGACCGTCCTTTTTATCTCTTTCTTCTACCAACTTTTCCAATGCTTCGAAAAACTGTTGAAGCAACCGCATAATGTAATCTCTTTGCAGCATGTTAATTGTCCTCTTCGTTTTTATGGGTTAGTGTTACTAATACTTTATCTATCCGGGCTCCGTCCATGTCGACTATTTCCAGTGTGAAGTCATTCCATTCCATGGCTTCACCGGTCTTGGGAATGTGACCTAGTTGTTGCAAGATGAGGCCGCTCAAAGTGTTGTAATTATAATCGGGGTATAAATCCTCCATTTCGAAATGACTCAGAAAGTCATAGAAAGAGCATTGCCCGTCTATCAGCCAGCTTCCGTCCTTGCGGGGAACGATATCGGGATCTTCCGAGTCACTGGGCAAGGTGCCTACCAGGGCTTCCAGAATGTCCTTCATGGTGATGATGCCTTGCAGACTGCCGAATTCATCACAGATTAATCCGTATTTGATGTTGTGCTGGCGTATTTGTTCCAATACTTTATATACATCCATGTTTTCGTGGAAGTATTGTGCCGGACGGATCACATCACGCAGATTGAATTCGCAACTGTTCAGCTTCCCGAAGAGGTCTTTCAGGTAAACTACTCCGATGATGTTGTCCAGGGTGTTTCCTTGAGTTACAGGGTAAACTTGGTACAGGTGTTGGCATACGATGTCATACAGTTGCTTGTTGTTCATGTCTATGTCAATGGATACGATGTCGCTGCGATAGGTCATGATGGTGTTGATGCTACGGTCGCCCAGGGAGAAGACGCGGTCCACAATATCCTGTTCCACTTCTTGCACTTCGCCGTTCTCAGTCCCTTCGTCTATCATGGATTTGATTTCCTCTTCAGTCACTTTTTCTTCAGCTGTGTTGATATGCAGCAGGTTGAAGATAAGTGAAGTGCTTTTGGCAAGTATCCATACAAAAGGAGAGGCTATGACGGACAGCCAGTACATGGGACGTGCCAATAGCTTGGCAGCACGGGTGGAGGCACTCATGCCAATGCGTTTGGGCACCAGCTCGCCAAAGATAATAGTGAGGTAAGTGACCAGAATGACAATCAGGGTTTGAGCCAATAAATAGGCATATGTGGCGGGTACGCCGGCGTCAGTCAGTATGTTCCCAAAATCGGTGGCCAGCACGTCGCCGGAGTAAATACCGGTCAATATACCAATCAGGGTGATTCCGATTTGGATGGTGGATAAAAACTTGTCCGGGTCATTGGCAAGCTTTAAAGCGATACGCGCTGTAGAGCTTCCATGACGGATATCATTGGACAAACTACTTTTACGCGCTGAGATCAGGGCGATTTCGGACATAGCGAATACCCCGTTTAATAAGATAAGTGCGATAATAATGGCAATTTCCATGTAAGAATTTACGTTTTGTTTTGCTAACAAATGTACTAAGAATTGTGTTTTCTCTTTCTTCTTTTAGATTTAATTAATGAATTATCTGTCATTTGCGCTATCTTTGCGGTGTCTATGCTTAGAAAGGAGTAATTATGCATCCGTTGGAACTATTCAAATATTGTCCGAAGTGTGGTTCGCCGCACTTTGAAGTGAACAATGAGAAATCAAAGCGTTGCGCCGATTGTGGCTTTGTGTATTATTTCAATTCCAGTGCCGCTACTGTAGCTTTTATCTTGAATGATAAGAATGAGTTGTTGGTGTGCCGCAGAGGAAAAGAACCGGCAAAGGGAACATTGGACCTGTCCGGTGGGTTTATTGATATGTATGAAACCGGCGAGGAAGGTGTGGCACGCGAGGTGCTGGAGGAAACCGGCTTGCAGGTGGAGGAGGCTGTTTATCAGTTCTCATTGCCCAACACTTATCTTTATTCAGGATTTCTGGTACATACATTGGATCAGTTCTTTCTTTGTAAAGTGAAAGATACCAGTCGGATAAAGGCGATGGATGATGTGGCGGAATCTTTCTGGCTTCCGTTGGATGAAGTGAATCCCGAAGAATTCGGGCTGGATTCTGTGCGTGAAGGAGTCCGGCGTTTTTTGAAAGAACATAAACTTTAATGATAAGATATGAAAAGAAAAACCTTATTGATGGCCGCATTGATGGGAGGCTGTTCCTTGCAGGGAATGGCGCAGCAGATAACTCCCAAGGATGTGGCAGGTGACAAGGAATATAACCGGGTATGCCGGGAATATGAGTTGAAAGGCGGGGACAGCATGGAACTGTTACAGGCTTATCTGGACAAATATCCTGACTCCCGTCATAAAAACAGGGTGCTGTCACTGATTGCCTCTGCTTATTTTATGGAGGGAAAATACAAGGAGGCCATTGCCCTGTTCCGGTCGTGTGATCTGGAGGCTTTGCCTGATAAGGAAAGAGATGATTGTGCCATGCGTCTGGCCACCTCTTATCTGAAAGAAGATAATTTGCGTGAAGCGGCTGTATGGTTTACCTTGCTGAAAGAGGTAAGCCCATTGTATCAGGATGACGCTGTCTATAATCTGGCTTATATTGATTATGTGGAGAAACGCTATGACAAGGCGCTGAAAAGTTTCCAGTCTTTGCAGAATGATGCCGTATATGCAGCATTGGTTCCTTATTATATAGGAGAGATTTATTTGGTGAAAGGAAATTATCAGCAGGCCCGTACTGTGGCAAAAGCGTATCTGGAGCAATATCCAGCTAAAAAGGATGTTCCTCAGATGGAACGGATTTGGGGAGAGGCTTGTTTCGGATTGAATGATTACCAAGCGGCGATACCTCCTTTGGAAAGATACCGTGAAAGTGTCTCCCACCCGCAGCGTAAGCCTTTGTATGAACTCGGTATGAGTTATTATTATACTGGTGTTTATTCCAAGGCTGCCGCTACTTTGGGGGAAATGGCTTCGGTACATGATGCCTTGTCACAGAATGCTTATCTCCACATGGGGCTGGCTTATTTGAACTTGAAGGAGAGGAACAGGGCACGCATGGCATTCGAGCAGGCAGCCAATTTCAGTTTTGACCCGAAAGTAAAGGAACAGGCTCTTTATAATTATGCTTTGTGTATTCATGAAACCTCTTATTCTCCATTTGCCGAGTCGGTTACCGTGTTTGAGCGTTTTCTGAACGAGTTCCCGAACTCGCCTTATACGGAGCGTGTCAATGATTATTTGATAGAAGTGTATATGAATACCCGCAGTTATGAAGCTGCTTTAAAATCTATAGCAAAGATTGAACATCCGGGCACACGTATTATGGAGGCCAAGCAGAAGATTTTGTTCCGGCTGGGCACACAAGCGTTTGCGAATGCTCGTTTCCAGGAGGCTCTGGAGTTCTTCAACCAATCGCTTGCTGTGGGGCAATACAATCAGGCGACAAAGGCGGACACTTATTTCTGGAGAGGGGAATCCAATTATCGTTTGGACCGTTTTCCGCAGGCGGGTAACGATTACCGCTTGTATCTGGAATTTGCCACCAGCAAGGACGGACAGGAATACGGTCTGGCTCTCTATAACTTGGGATATACTTATTTCAAACAGAAAAATTATGGAAATGCGGGCACTTGGTTTACCCGTTTTGTGGACAGGGGAAGTGCCAATGAACGTGCCATGCAGGCAGATGCCTATAACCGTATAGGTGACTGTAACTTCTATGACCGCCGTTTTGAACAGGCTCGTCAGGATTATGCCCGTGCGGTGGAGATTGATCCGTCACTGGGGGATTACTCTTTGTATCAGGAGGCGTTTGTACGTGGTTTGCAACGTGATTATAATGGAAAAGTGCAGACGTTGAACCGCTTGATTTCGGATTATCCGGAATCACAATACATGGATGATGCCCTTTACGAGCAGGGACGTGCTTTTGTGCAGATGGAAGATAATGCCAATGCCATTGCCCGTTTCAATATTTTGGTGAAGAAATTCCCGGAGAGCAATGTCGCACGGCGGGCAGCTAACGAGATCGGTTTGCTGTACTATCAGGATGACAAGTATCCTGAAGCCATTCAGGCTTATAAGCAGGTCATAGCCAGTTATCCGGGCAGTGAGGAGGCTCGTTTGGCGCAGCGTGATTTGAAATCTATCTATATTGATTTGAACAAGGTGGATGAGTATGCCAACTTTGCTTCAACTATCCCCGGCGGTGCCAACTTTGATGTAAATGAGCGTGATTCATTGACTTATGTGGCTGCCGAAAGGGTATATATGCGAGGAGAGGTCACCGAAGCCCGCAACAGCTTTACCCGTTATTTACAGACTTTCCCCGAAGGTGCTTTCAGCCTGAATGCCAACTATTATATCGGTTTGATAGACTATAACCAGAAAGCCTATGAAAGTGCAGCTCGGCATTTGGATAAAGTATTGGAATATCCCAACAACAAATATTCTGAAGATGCCATGTTGATGGGTGCCGAAATGGCTTATACGGCGAAGGATTATGAAAAAGCTTTGCATATTTACAAGCAATTGAAAGATAAAGCTGCTTCTATGGAGCGTCGCCAGCTTGCAAAAACCGGAATGTTACGCAGTGCGCATATGCTGGGAAATGAGGAAGAGATTATCTTTACCGCAACAGATTTGCTGGCCGATACTAAACTGGCGCCGGAATTGTCTAACGAGGCACATTATTACCGTGCAAAAGCTTATTTGGATGCCGGCAAGACGGATGGAGCTATGGAAGATCTGAAGATCTTGGCAAAAGACACCCGTAATGTATATGGAGCGGAGGCCAAATATAAAGTCGCCCAGATTTACTTTGACGGCGGACAAACGGATAAGGCGGAGCAGGAGGTGCTGAATTACATCGAGGTAAGTACACCGCATACCTATTGGCTGGCACGCAGCTTTGTGTTATTGGCTGATGTGTATATGAAGTTGGGACGTAACTTGGATGCTAAACAATATTTGCTTTCATTGAAGCAGAACTATCAGGCTGATGATGATATTGCCGGAATGATTGAAAGCAGACTTGAGAAATTGAAAACTGAGAATTAAAAATTAAAAAATAAGTGCTGAATATGATAAGTAAGAAATTGTCAATTGTCCATTGTCAATTGTCCATTATATTGGCTTTTTTGCCTCTGTCTGTTGCATATGCGCAGCAAGATAGTACGTTGAACCGCACTGTGGTGGTAGAGAATGAGTATAATCCCAATATCATGGATGCCTCAAAGATTAATGTCCTGCCTAAGGTGGAGGAGCCAGCTGTAATGAAGAAAGGCATAGAATATGCTACAGCCTTGCGCCCTGTTTTGGCCTGGACGTATGAAAGTATGTCTCCTATAACCCGTGAATGGGCTATGAACCGCGCGAAACGTGGGTATGTCCGTGCCGGATATGGAAATTATGGGAATGTGGATTTTAAGGCTGGGTATCTGTGGGATATCACCGGAAAGGACCGCCTGAAAGTCGGAGTATCTCTGGATGGCATGAACGGAAAGCTGAAGCATTGGAATGCTGAGGATTGGAAATCACGTTTTTATTCTACTGAGTTCCGTTTGGACTATTCTCATGATTTCAGCAAGGTAACTTTGAATTTAGGTGGCGGCCTGCAATCACAAGTGTTTAACTATATGCCTGATTCCGAAGCGCATACGGCTTCTGCCAGAGCTGCTGATAAACAGCATCATACTTTAGGCGATTTTCACATCGGTGTTTCTTCCAGAGATGAATCGCTTCCTTTGCAATTCACTTTGCAGACCGGATTGAAGTATTTTGGTATCAAATATCCGCTGGATTATTCAGATAATGCATCTACAGGTAAGGAGAAGATTGTACACACCGAAGGAGATGTATGGGGCAAGCTGGATAATGAGCAACGGGTAGGCATCCGTTTCGAGATGGATAATCTGTTTTATTCTTCGGACAGTTTAATGGGCAACTATACTTCACTGGGTTTGAATCCTTATTATATGTTGGAAAGTGATGACTGGCGGGTCCGTGTCGGTGCTCATGTGGATTGGCAGTCGGGGGAGGACAGTGGCATTGATGTGTCTCCTGACGTGAAAGCCGAATACTTGTTCTCGGATAGTTATGTGCTTTATTTACATGCGTTGGGAGGGCGTGAACTGAATGATTATCGCCGGTTGAATGCTTTTTCACCTTATTGGTCTTTAAACGCCCGGATGCCTTCTACCTATGTGCCACTGAATGCTACATTGGGTTTTAAAGCATCTCCGGTAAATGGTTTGTGGTTTAATATCTTTGGTGGATATCGGATCAGTAAAGATGAGTTATTTTGCAATCTGGTGGATGCGGACGGGTATTATTTTACTCATTTCTTGCAGGATAAAGCAAAAACCGCATATGGAGGTGCTGAACTGAAATATGGTTATAAGGACTGGTTTGACGCTTCATTGAAAGGTACATTTTATAGCTGGAAGACAGACAATGAAAATGAAGAGCTGTATTTAATGACCAAGCCTAAGTTTGAATTGAATTTTTATGCTGAGGCTAAGGTTTTTGAAGGATTGAAGGTTTATTTGGGCTATGAATATGTACAGAGGAAAGAGTATGTAATAGAAGAAGGGAATAGCAGCAGGGATTTTGGTTTGGGCAATATCAGCAATTTGAGTGTGGGAGCCAGTTATACCTTCCTGAAAGACTTGTCTGTTTTTGGGCGTGTGAATAATCTGTTGAATAAACAATATTATTATGAGTACGGCTATCCTGCTGAAAAACTGAATGTTCTAGCCGGGCTTTCTCTGGTTTTTTAGTTAAATAGACATTCGGAAAGGACTTTTTTAAGAAAAAAAAGCAGAAACATACCTTATTATATAGGTGTGCTTCTGCTTTTTTTCTACTTTTGCCCCAAAATAAAATGGAATACATGGTATTATGCAAAAAAATCTAGTAATAGTTGAGTCACCCGCTAAGGCTAAAACCATTGAGAAATTCTTGGGTAATGATTATAAAGTCCTTTCCAGTTACGGGCATATCCGGGATTTGAAAAAGAAGGAGTTTAGTATCGATGTAGAGAATGGGTTTGAGCCGACTTACGAGATACCGGCAGACAAAAAGAAATTGGTAGCCGAATTGAAAGCGGAGGCAAAGAAAGCTGATATGGTATGGCTTGCATCCGATGAGGATCGTGAAGGAGAAGCTATTTCATGGCACTTGTTTGAAGTCTTGGGGCTGGACCCTGAGAAGACCAAGCGCATTGTATTCCACGAGATAACCAAAACAGCGATACTAAAGGCCATCGAAAATCCGCGTGACATTGATGTAAATCTGGTAAATGCCCAGCAAGCACGCCGTATTCTGGATAGAATTGTAGGTTTTGAACTTTCACCGGTATTGTGGAAGAAGGTAAAGCCTGCTCTTTCTGCCGGACGTGTGCAATCTGTTGCCGTTCGTTTGATTGTGGAACGTGAACGTGAGGTACATGCTTTTGTCAGTGAACCGTCTTATCGCGTTACAGCAGTGTTTGAAGTTCCTGATGTTGATGGAAATGAAGTTGAAGTGAAAGCAGAATTGTCCAACCGTTTCAAGACCAAGGAGGAAGCACAGGCTTTCCTTGAAACTTGTAAGGATGCGCAGTTCTCTATTGAAGATATAATAACCCGCCCTGTGAAGAAATCGCCGGCGGCACCGTTTACTACTTCTACGTTGCAGCAGGAAGCTGCCCGTAAGTTGGGATTTACAGTAGCGCAGACCATGATGGTGGCACAGCGTCTGTATGAAAACGGACAAATTACTTATATGCGTACGGATTCGGTGAACCTTTCGGATTTGGCTTTGAATACTAGCAAGCAGACTATTTTGTCCCTGATGGGAGAAAGATATGTCAAAGTCCGTAAGTTTGCCACCAAGACTAAAGGAGCACAGGAAGCGCATGAGGCTATCCGTCCTACCTATATGGAGAATGAGACGGTGAGCGGAACCGGTCAGGAACAGAAATTGTATGAACTGATCTGGAAACGTACCATCGCTTCACAGATGGCAGATGCGGAACTGGAGAAAACAACGGCTACTATTGTAATTAGCAACAGCAGCGAGAAATTTATCGCTACCGGCGAGGTGATTGCTTTTGACGGTTTCCTGCGTGTATATAAGGAATCATATGATGATGACAATGAGCAGGAGGATGAGGGTCGTCTGTTGCCGCCTCTAAGCAAAGGGGAAAAACTGATAAGAAAAGAAATTTTGGCAACTCAACGCTTTACCCAATGTCCGCCCCGTTATACGGAAGCCAGCCTGGTACGCAAACTGGAAGAGTTGGGCATCGGTCGTCCATCTACATACGCACCTACCATTTCTACTGTGCAACAACGCGGTTATGTAGAAAAAGGAAACAGTGAAGGTGTGAAACGTCCGTATGATACCTTGAAACTGAAAGGCGGCAAGATTACGGAAATTACCAAGACAGAGATTACGGGAAATGAAAAGGCCAAGTTGTTACCTACTGATACCGGTATCGTGGTAAACGATTTCCTGATGGAATACTTCCCTGAAATCATGGACTTTAACTTTACAGCGAATGTGGAGAAAGAGTTCGATGAAGTGGCTGAAGGAGAAAAGGAATGGACTGGTATGATGGACAGTTTCTATAAAGGTTTCCATCCGTTGGTAGATAAGACCATTCACTCTAAGACTGAGCATAAGGTGGGTGAAAGAGTATTGGGGACAGATCCTGTAAGCGGTAAGCCGGTATCGGTTAAGATAGGTCGTTTCGGTCCGGTTATTCAGATTGGTACTGCCGATGATGAAGAGAAACCGCGTTTTGCGCAGTTGGCAAAGGGATTGTCTATGGAAACCATTACGTTGGAAGAAGCGTTGGATGCGTTCAAGCTTCCCCGTACGTTGGGGGATTATGACGGTCACACGGTGACGGTAGGAGTAGGGCGTTTCGGACCATACGTGCGTTATGACAAACTGTTTGTTTCTATTCCTAAAGGAACGGACCCGATGGAGATTTCTTTGGATGAAGCGGTCGAACTGATCAAGAATAAGATAGAAGCGCAGGAGAAGAAGTTTATTAAAGTATTCGATGCTGACCCTGATATGCAGGTCTTGAACGGACGTTACGGCCCATACATCAGCTATCAGAAAAAGAATTATAAGATCCCTGAGAATGTAGAACCGGCGGATTTAAGTCTGGAGGCTTGTTTTAAGGTGATTGAATTGCAGAAAAGCAAGGCGGAAACCCGTAAAACGAAAGCGGCTTCAAGAAACAGGGGAACCGTAAATATGGAAGAGGAGTCCGAAAAAACCGAAGAATCCGCTAAAAGTAAGGCGGCTCCCAAGGTAAAGGGCACTGCAAAAGCAAAAAAATGACACGTATATTTCTAATAGGATATATGGGTGCGGGCAAAACGACTCTAGGTAAAGCGTTTGCCCGTGAAATGAGTCTGAATTTCATTGATTTGGACTGGTATATCGAGGAACGTTTCCATAAAACCGTTCAACAGTTGTTCTTGGAGCGTGGAGAAGACGGATTCCGGGAACTGGAACGGAAAATGTTGCATGAGGTGGCCGAATTTGAAGATGTGGTTGTTTCGGCCGGTGGAGGAACACCTTGTTTTTTTGATAACATGGAGTATATGAATGACTGTGGTGATACGGTATTTCTGGATGTGGAACCTGCTGTGTTGTTTCGCCGTCTGAGAGTGGCCAAGCAGCAACGTCCATTGTTAGCAAATAAAAGTGATGAGGAACTGATGGATTTTATCTGTGAGGCGTTACAGAAAAGACATCCGTTTTATTCCAAGGCAAAGCATCTGTTTAAAGCTGATGAGCTGGAGGATAAAAAACAAATTCAAGCCTCTGTTGACAGCTTGAGAAAGCAATTGAATAAATAATTATATATAGTAAATACACACTCTTTGTACAGAAGAAGAAATGAGAAAATGGCGTATTGAAGATTCGGAAGAACTCTACAACATAACCGGGTGGGGAACTTCGTACTTTGGTATCAATGACAAAGGTCATGTAGTGGTAACTCCTCGTAAGGACGGCGTTGAGGTCGACTTGAAAGAGTTGGTCGATGAGTTGCAATTGCGGGATGTGGCAGCTCCTATGCTGGTCCGTTTTCCGGATATTCTGGATAATCGTATTGAAAAAATCGCGAACTGCTTTAAGCAGGCATCTGATGAGTATGGGTATAAGGCCCAGAATTTTATCATTTATCCTATCAAGGTAAACCAGATGCGTCCTGTAGTAGAAGAAATCATTAGTCATGGTAAGAAATTCAATTTGGGACTGGAAGCCGGTTCCAAACCCGAACTTCATGCGGTGATAGCTGTGAATACAGATTCGGATTCATTGATTATCTGTAACGGATATAAGGACGAAAGTTATATTGAGTTGGCTCTGCTGGCACAGAAGATGGGGAAACGCATTTTTCTGGTGGTGGAGAAAATGAATGAATTACGCCTGATAGCCAAAATGGCAAAGCAGCTGAATGTGCGGCCTAACATAGGTATCCGCATCAAGCTGGCTTCTTCGGGAAGTGGTAAATGGGAAGATAGCGGAGGAGACGCCAGTAAGTTTGGCTTGACATCCAGTGAATTGCTGGAAGCGCTTGACTTCTTGGAAAAGAAAGACATGAAGGACTGTTTGAAACTGATTCATTTTCATATCGGCAGTCAGGTTACTAAAATACGTCGTATCAAGACTGCTCTGCGTGAGGCATCGCAATTCTATGTGCAGTTGCATGTGATGGGATTTAATGTGGAATTTGTGGATATCGGTGGTGGTTTGGGGGTGGATTATGACGGAACTCGTTCTGCCAATAGTGAAAGTAGTGTGAATTACTCTATTCAGGAGTATGTGAATGACTCTATCTCTACGCTGGTAGATGCCAGTGACAAGAATGGAATTCCTCATCCGAATATTATTACTGAAAGCGGACGTTCACTGACTGCCCATCACTCCGTGCTGATTTTCGAGGTGCTGGAAACGGCGACTTTGCCCGAAATGGATGAGGATTTCGAAGTAGGTGAAAATGACCATGAATTGGTACATGAACTTTATGAGATATGGGATAATCTGAATCAGAGCCGTATGGTGGAGGCGTGGCACGATGCACAGCAGATACGTGAGGAAGCACTTGATTTATTCAGCCACGGTATTGTGGATTTGAAGACCCGTGCCCAGATAGAGCGTCTGTACTGGTCGGTGACCCGTGAGATCAATCAGATTGCTTCGGGGTTGAAACATGCGCCCGATGAATTCCGCAAACTGGACAAACTGCTGGCTGATAAATATTTCTGTAATTTCTCGTTGTTCCAGTCGTTGCCGGACTCGTGGGCGATAGATCAGATATTCCCTATCATGCCTATCCAGCGTCTGGACGAGAAGCCCGACAGAAATGCTACCTTGCAGGATATTACTTGTGATTCGGATGGAAAGATTGCCAATTTTATCTCTACCCGTTATGTATCGCATGACCTGCCGGTACATTCGTTGAAAGGAAAAGACGCTTATTATATAGGTGTGTTTCTGGTTGGTGCTTATCAGGAGATTTTGGGTGATATGCACAATTTGTTTGGAGATACCAATGCGGTGCATGTCACGGTGGATGACAAAGGATATTCCATTGATCAGGTAATTGATGGTGAAACGGTGGCCGAGGTTTTGGATTATGTACAGTATAATCCGAAGAAACTGGTGCGTACACTGGAAACGTGGGTGACCAAATCAGTAAAAGAAGGACGAATTTCTGTAGAGGAAGGAAAAGAATTCCTCTCTAATTATCGTTCCGGGTTGTACGGATATACTTATTTGGAATAATAACATGAAAGAGAAACTGACTATCATAAAAGTAGGTGGAAAAATTGTAGAGGAAGAGTCTACACTTAATCAGTTATTGGCTGATTTTTCTGCTATAGGAGGTTATAAGTTGTTGGTACACGGTGGCGGGCGCTCTGCTACCAGACTGGCGGCACAACTAGGGATTGAAAGCAAGATGGTGAATGGTCGCCGCATTACGGATGCAGAAACGCTGAAAGTGGTAACCATGGTATATGGCGGACTGGTGAACAAGAGTATCGTAGCCGGTCTTCAGGCAAAAGGTGTGAATGCCATTGGACTGACCGGAGCTGATATGAATGTGATCTGTTCAGTAAAGCGTCCGGTAAAAGACGTGGACTATGGCTTTGTTGGTGATGTAGAGAAAGTAAATGCCAATTTTTTGGCGGCATTGATCCGTCAGGGCATTGTGCCTGTTATGGCTCCATTGACCCATGACGGCAAAGGAAGCATGCTGAATACCAATGCTGATACCATTGCCGGAGAAACCGCTAAAGCATTGGCCTCCTTGTTTGATGTGACATTGGTTTATTGTTTTGAGAAAAAGGGTGTATTGCGTGACGAGAATGATGATGACAGTGTAATTCCTGTCATTACTCCTGAGGAGTTTAAAGAATTTGTAGCGCAAGGTATCATTCAAGGAGGGATGATTCCTAAGCTGGAAAATTCTTTTTCTGCTATTGATGCAGGCGTCAGTCAGGTGGTAATAACCTTAGCATCAGCCATTAGTGAAGGAAGTGGAACCGTAATTAAAAAATAATTCAAAAAAACAGGCGGGTGAGTGTAACTTTAGTGTAACTCACCCGTCATTATTACAGAGCAATGCGAGAGATCAGTTTCCGAAACGATATTCTGCCCCTGAAAGACAAACTCTACAGGTTGGCGCTTCGTATTACGCTGAATAGTGCTGAAGCGGAGGATGTGGTGCAGGATACGATGATCAGAGTATGGAACAAGCGGGATGAATGGCCGCAGTTTGAATCCATTGAGGCATATTGCCTGACCATTGCTCGTAACTTGGCAATTGACCGCAGTCAGAAGATGGAAGCGCAAAATTTGGAACTGACCTCTGAAGTGCGGGAGATGCCTGATACATTGACGCCTTATGATCGGTTGGCGCAGAACGAACAAATACAGTTGGTTCACCGTCTGGTCAATGAGCTTCCCGAAAGGCAGCGTACAATTATGCAGTTGAGGGATGTTGAAGGAAAGAGTTATAAAGAGATTGCAGATATTTTGCAGATTACGGAAGAACAGGTGAAAGTAACCCTTTTCCGTGCCCGGCAGAAAATAAAACAAAGATACACTGAAATAGAGGATTATGGATTATAAATATATTGAACAGCTTTTGGAACGTTATTGGAATTGCGAAACTTCATTGGAGGAAGAGCAAATATTACGTTCATTCTTTCGTCAGAAGGAAGTGCCTGCTCATTTACTCCGGTACAAGCAGTTGTTTGCTTATCAGGATGTGGAGAAGGAGAAAGGTTTGGGAGATGATTTTGATACCAGAATTCTGACCCGGATAGAAAGACCGGTGGTAAAAGCACAACGTCTGACTATGCGTACGCGTTTTATGCCTCTGTTTAAAGCGGCTGCAATGATTGCCGTGTTGTTTCTTATGGGTACAGTGATGCAACACACTATGGAAGGTGGTGATAGTGATACGGTATCGGTACACGATGAGTATCAGAATTCTACTACCGACCCCCAAGTGGCATACGAACCTGTATTGCCTACAGATACGGTGGCAAAGATTACCGTTGATGATACCGGTACAGGGAAAACAAACTAGAACATTTTCATTTGCTTTTATATAAATATGATAGTTAGTGCTTATTAAAACAACTTTTTAATTCGAGGCTGTGAAGTTTCAATTCTCTCAAATTTTAAATTAACTAACTAAATAATTTTAAAAAGGATTACCGCGTGAGCAGTAATCCTTTTTTGCTTGGTAGATAATTTAATGTAAAGAGAGAGTTATGAAATGAGTTATTTGCTCTTAACGCTTCCAATTCCGGATTTTTTTAGTCCGGTAACCTGAGGGTCACCGTAGTAGTTTACACTTCCTACTCCCTGGGCACTGATATTTATCGTCCCGGATGCATAACAAGAAACACTTCCCACACCGTTTTGTTCAACTACAACATCAGAAACAATCATGTCTTTTGCTTTCAGGCTACCTACTCCTTCCAAATAATATGTCGCATGACCGGCCTGCCCCTTTAAATTGATACTGCCTACTCCTTCTTGGGATACTTTGATGGAACGTGCCATTAATGCATTTGCTTCAATACTCCCCACACCTTCAGCACTGATAGAAAGATCTGTTACTTTCACGCTGTCTTTCAGATAAATACTTCCTACACCTCTTTGCTTGATACTACATAAGACCGGACTGGTAATTGAGATATTGATTTTTGAACTCTTGAAGTTTTTGAATTTGTCTTTATCCATACTGATACTCAGCGTACTGTCTTTGACCATGACAATGAGTTGGGGGATGTAATTATCCGGACCGTCGGCTTCTACTTTGGTCACATTCCCTTGAGTAAAGACAATGTTAGCAGGTGCTTTGTTCTCTATCTTATTGAAAGGAGTTACGCTATATTTTTTGGTCATTTTACTCTTGCTGGGTTTCGGACCTGATGATATGTGGAAACAGCCTGTCATCATTGTGATTGCCAGAAAAAGACTGAAAAAATAAATAGTTTTTGTTCTCATGGTAATATATATATTTAATTGGTTTCTGTTAATTAGACGGTGAAGATTCCTGGAAAGTTGCAAATCTCTGCCTTTTTTTATTGGAAAGCTGTATCTTTGTATCCGTATGGCAACTAAAAGAGTACTTCCGGATAAAGATTTTGACCGTATTATAGTGCGTACACACAAGCTGGCGCGTAATGTTACTATGCGGGTAAAGCCCGACGGACTGCATGTTACTGTTCCTCCTTATAGTTTAAGCAGCAAAGTGCTGGAGGTGGTGGAGCAATACAAGCAACGTCTGTTGGAGGACTGGAGGAAAGTGAGTAAGAAACCGATTGATTTAAATTTTCGTATTCATACTCCCTGTTTCCGTTTATGGCTGGAGCAAGGTAACTTTACTTGCTTTTCCGTACGTTTTACCGAGGAGGGAGTCAAGATTATCTGTCCGCGGAATGTGGATTTTTCTTTACCTGAAGTACAAAGGCTGGTACGTAATGCCATCATCCGTGCCATGAAGAAAAATGCGCAAGAATATCTGCCACCTCTTTTATCCGCTTTGTCCGAACAGTATCATTTGCCATTTAAACGTGTGAAGATTACCGGCAGCAAGGGAAGATGGGGAAGTTGTTCGGGAACAGGCAGTATCAATCTTTCCTGTTATTTGATGTTGTTGCCTCCCCATTTGATGGATTATGTACTGTTACACGAATTGTCTCATACCAAGGAAATGAATCACGGCCCTCGTTTTTGGGAGTTGCTGGATAGTATGACAGGAGGGAGAGCTCGTGCCTTGCGTGCGGAGTTACGTAGATTTAATACTGATTTTTAGAACTATTAAATAGAATTACAATGAAAAACAGATTTTTAAGCATGCTTATTGGGGCTGTCTTGTTCGTTCTTTCAGTAGCGGCCGAAAATTATCCTTATCGGAGTGATGTGCTTTGGGTAACTGTACCCGATCATGTCGACTGGTTGTACAAGACAGGCGAGAAAGCGAAGATTGAGGTTCAGTTCTATAAATATGGTGTTCCGCAAGATGGTGTGGAGGTTTTATATGAGCTGGGAGGCGACATGATGCCTTCGGATACCAAGGGAACTGTAAAACTGAAGAATGGAAAAGCGGTTATTTCTATGGGGACAATGAAAGAGCCAGGTTTCCGTGATTGTCGTCTGACGGCTAAAGTAGGAGGTAAAACTTATTCCCACCATATCAAAGTCGGTTTCTCTCCTGAGAAGCTTCAACCCTATACCCAGTTGCCTTCTGATTTTAATGAATTCTGGAATAAAACTAAGGCGGAAGCAGCCCAGTTCCCTCTGATTTATACCAAAGAGTACGTAGAGAAATATTCTACGGACAAAATAGACTGTTACTTGATCAGGCTTCAGCTGAATAAGCAGAACCAGTGTATTTATGGTTATCTGTTCTATCCTAAGGCGGAAGGAAAGTATCCGGTAGTACTGTGTCCTCCAGGGGCCGGTATCAAGACGATCAAAGGGCCTATGAGGCATAAATATTATGCGGAAGAAGGCTGTATCCGCTTTGAGATAGAAATCCACGGATTGAATCCGGAGCTGGATGAGGACACTTTCGGCGAAATAAGCCGCGCTTTCAGCAGCCGGGAAAACGGTTATTTGGTAAACGGCTTGGATAGCCGTGAAAATTATTATATGAAACGGGTTTATCTGGCTTGTGTCCGCAGTATTGATTTGCTGACTTCATTACCTGAATGGGATGGTAAAAATGTTATTGTGCAGGGGGGGAGCCAAGGGGGAGCTTTGGCTTTGATTACGGCAGGACTTGACAAGCGTGTTACGGCATGTGTGGCAAACCATCCCGCTTTAAGTGATATGGCAGGTTACAAAGCCGGCCGTGCCGGGGGATATCCTCATCTTTTTAAGAATACGGTAGATATGGATACACCTGCCAAGATGAAGACCCTTGCATATTATGATGTGGTGAATTTTGCCAAACAGATTACTGTTCCTGTTTATATGACATGGGGATTCAATGACAATACTTGTCCTCCTACTACCAGTTACATTGTCTATAATGTACTGAACTGTCCAAAAGAGGCGTTGATTACTCCAGTCAACGAGCACTGGACTTCTGAAGACACAGAATACGGGCATTTGCTTTGGATAAAGAAACACTTGAAATAAATCGATGGAAATAGATGTTTTTAAGATTATAATTGCTATATTTGTTTAGCATAGTGTAGCAACTATCTGTATTTTGATGTTGAACCCTTAAATCGCAAACAGATATGACCGACCTCACCATTCTAATCGCTGTTATTGCATTGGCATTGTGGCCGCTTGCATTTTTAGTTCTTCGCATCCGTCACGAGCGTAAAAAGCGTAGAGACCGTTTGGACCGTATGACAAAGGAAGATCTGGAGGATATCGGTACGGAAGAGCTGGTTATAGCTGTGCTCAAAAAGATAGGCTGTCAGCCGGAAACCAATGAGGAAGGACATATTGTCTTTAAATATCAAGGTGATGATTTTTATATTGCGGTGGAGGATGAGGCCCGGTTCATCATGATATGGAATCCGTGGTGGGCGTCTATCAGTGTGGATAATCCGGCTTTACCTTACTTAAAAGAGATTGTCAATCTGGTCAATGTGGATTCGTTGGTGACCACTGTCTTTACGGCGGATGAGGATGAGAAAAACGTGGGGCTTCATTCCAAGTGCCATACGGTCTTTACTCCCAAAGAAGGCCAGTTGGACGAATATCTGAAAGCTATGCTCGATCATTTCTTTGTTACTCACGATGCTATCAAGCAAAATTTGCAGCAACTGGGTAGTGCCGCTTCGGAAAGTGTTAATAAGGAACGGACAAAGGTGAAAGGATTTGCTGCTTATAAAGAGAACAGTACGCCACTGTCTTCTGTCGAAGAAGAGAAAAAATAAGGAATGTTTTCATTCGTTCCGGCTTTTATGAAAGTTGCTTTGATGTATGGTTCAAAGCAACTTTATTTGTGTTTATACTTATGCTAAATCCTTTTTCTCTTAAGTATTTTTTTTCTTATCTTTAAGTTCTTTTTTCTTGAAATCCTGAAGTTCAACAAGAAGGAAGATAAGGTGGAGGGCATGTTTGACAAATGCCTGTTCGTTCTGCGTAATCTATCTTCCCTTCTTGAGCGTCTGTGTGCGTTGCAGAGCCGTGTATTCGACCGTTTTTTCGAGGCTGCTGAGATTGCGAAATTCACCTCTAGGGAGTTTGGTGAACATTGGGAAAATTTGAAGAGCTTCCGTGATTGGTATAGCGTAATGTCTACTCAATTGAAGAAAGGACGTGAGGAGGACCCTAAAGAGGGACTCGAAAAAGGTCTTTAGGAAGGATTTGAAACAGGTCGTAAGGAAGAATGCTAAAAATGAAACAGGGCGGTATTGCATTTGATGTAAATTGCCTAGGTTACCGGTTTATCGGCTCAGGAAATAATGTTTCTTTAAGTTCTTTTCTGGAGAAATTGACTTCGTAAAGTGATTAAGTTGGCTTGATGCCTGAAACTTGTTGACCGATTTCCGTTCAAAGAGTTTGTTCAAATTATTTCGGTGAATCTTTTTTAAGGAGAGAATCTCTTTTTTGTGATAGTAATCAATTGATTAACAATTGATTATTTCCTTCTTTTATATATGCTTATTTGTATATCTCTTACCAAGAGATATACATTTTCTGTGCAAAAATAAGCAAAGTTTTGAGAACTAATACATTTTTGGCAAAAAAAATAGGAATTTATATAAAAAATAAGCTTCCAAGTCCATTTTTATACTCCTTTATCCTATTTGAAATAGGATATAATATGTTGATATATTGTTTGTTAGTTACTTTCTATAGATCTCTTGGTAAGAGATCTATAGAAAATGTCGTTTTTAAGTTCCTTTATTATATGATAAAGTATGTCTTTGAAGCGATGAGAATGAATGAAATTAACATAGAGCAGATGGAATATCTATTTCTAAGACGTAAACGAAGTAGCGCCGTTTCCGAGCGGCAGAAGAACTTGCTTTTCAAGGCCGCCCAGCGGCATTGGGAGGAGGAGTTTGTCGGCAAGGAAGCGAATATTCGTAAAGTGGACTGCCGTATATATAAAGCTATATTGTACCAGCTTGAGATACGTCAGATATTCCTTGACACTTCGCTTTCGCTGAAAAAACTGAGCGATTTGCTTGAAACAAACCAGACCTACCTAAGTAATGTAGTAAACAAATACTTTGGCTGTAACTTGAAGGAGCTTGTGAACGGCTATCGTGTGGAATATGCCAAGGAGCTTCTTAGTTTCGGTCGTTGTGCATTGAATGACTTGCCTCGTAGTTGCGGTTTCGCTTCTAAAAGCGCTTTCTATTCAGCTTTCAGTAAGGTTGTGGGTGTGTCACCTTTGTCTTATCAGTCACGGGAAAGGAGGAAACGGGAGTTACAGGTAATAAACGAACTAAGATATTAATAATGAGATTAATATGTATAATCAATTTTAGTTTTTTAAATTTATAAATTTAAAGTTTTTCTATTATGAACAAAAAGTTTTTAAGTGCAATCCTGTTCGGAGCCTTGATGGTTTCGTCAACGGGAACATTTGTGTCTTGTAAAGACTATGATGATGACATTGACAACATCAATAAAGAGTTGTCGACTCTTAAAGGAGATCTGAGTGCTTTACAGGCAAAAGTAAATGAAGGCAAATGGATTACAAGTTTGGCTCCAACTACTGGTGGTTTTACCGTAACTTTTTCGGATAACACTTCTTATACCATTACGAATGGTAAAGATGGTGCTGCTGGTGCTGATGCTGTGAAATGGGAGATTGGTACTGACGGTTTTTGGTATAAGAATGATGTAAAGACCGAGTATCAGGCTGTTGGTCAAGCTGGCGAAGCTGGTGTTGCTGGTGTATCTCCTTATATCGGTGAAAACGGTAACTGGTTTGCTTATAACACCGAGACAAAAGAAGTGGAAGATACAGGTATCTCTGCTGCTGGAACCAGTACCTACGTGGTGAAGAATGGTGATAACTATGAATTGCATGTGTATAACCAGACTACCGGGGAATATGAGTCAATCGTTCTTCCTGCTACTGCTGCAGCAGCTGCTTTGAACGTGGTGTTTATGCCGACATATAATGATATGCAGACTAAAGTGGTTGCTATCAATATCTCTGTTGGTGACGAGTTTAACGATAAGAACAGTCTGTGGGATAATAATGTTTCATTGACTAACGATATTGTTTTCAACTATCGTGTTTCTCCTGCAAGCATTGATTTGGCAAAAGCAAATATTGGCTTCTTGGTAAATGAAGTACAGTCAAGAACTGCAGGTTCTATCTTGGAAGTTGCTGATAAATCGTTTGCTGATGGTGTTTTGGCTGTAAAAGCTAAAGCTGGTGAAGCATTCTCTTTGAAGAATAAGAAATATGCCGTGGCTTTACAGGTTCAGAATGATGCACAGAGCGCAATTTCTACTTATCATTTGCTTACATCTAATACAATTAATCGCGAAGACTTGACAGTATTCGAAGCTCGTAAGGATGATAATGGAGAGATTGGGTATTTCCAGTTCCTTTCTCTTGATATAAACCTCTTATATACAGGTGAATTGAATGTTGCTGATACTTTAACTGTAGGACGAACTGTTAGGGATAATTCTATGAATACTTCGTCATATAGTGACTTGAGAAAATACGGTTTTACTCCTTACTACGAAGTAGTTAAGAAAGCTGGTGAAGACAAAGGCAATTATTTCACTGTAGAAAATGGCGTTATTAAAACTAACGGACAAATTTCTTCTGTAGGTCATAATTGTACTTTCATTGTATCTGTATATGATAAGAAAGACGGATATAAATTGGCTGAAAAAGAATTGACTGTATCGTCAGTTGAGAAGATTGCTACTACTAAGACTTATACTAAATCTGAAACTCATGAATTAACTCTTGAATCAAAAGATTATAGATTCAAGTTTGATATGAATGATGTATATAATACATTGGGCATGTCTTCTCAAACTTTCTGGAATGCAGGATATTCTTCTGAATATTATATTTGGGATGCAGATAGAAGTGAATATGTACAATCAAGCAGTAGTAATGGTGTTATTTCTGCTGGTTTAGTATATGAAAACAATGAAAAGATCTTGTATGTAGATGTTAAGAATATCTTGACTAAGGATCAGCTTGGTAAGTACAAAGTAGTATTTAAGATTGGTAATACAGGTGCAGAAGTTGTTTATGAGGTTAAGGTAGTATATCCTGAAGTGACTTTGATTAAAGACAATGATTACTGGAAAGATGGTTATATGATTAATGCCGGTAAACTTGTAGGTTCTAATTATGTTATGTCTGGTGACTTGCGTCGCGGATATAAGAATAAAGACCTTGATTTGGTATTTGAAACAGTAGCTGGTGAAACTCGTACAGACTTTACTTTGATTAACAATGTTCTGACATATACAGGAGATTGCAATGATGAAGAAGGTAACCGTATCAATATCTCTACTATCGATCCGGTTGATGTAATGGTATTTGTTCTGATTAATGGTCAGAAGATTGACAATGGTACTAAGATCCAGGTTAAGTTTGCTGACCCGTTGAAGAATATCACTTTGAAGAAAGATGCCAAGTTTGAAACTACAGACAAGAAGAGTCCAGCCGATAAATTGCAGTTGAATTCTGCAATCAACTTGGTAAGCATTGCTGGTGAAAAAGTAATTGAAAACGGTACGATGAATGCTACTATTGCCGGTTACTATAATGCTCAAGCAGCTAAGTTCGAAGTATCGGAAGAGGATGCTGCTAAGGGAGCTAGTGTAAATGCTACAACGGGTGAATTTACATGGCAGAATGATGGTGTAGCTTTGACAGCTAACAAGACTATCAATGTGAAAGTTACGGTTACATACACTTGGGGTGTTGCGGTTGGTACAATTCCTGTAACTGTAAAATCTAACCTCTAATCTGAATTTAGATGATTAAAAAATAATCATACTATAAAGTAAAAGTCCGCTTCTCCTTCGTGAGAAGCAGCTTCTACCCAAAGTAGAAATTATAAATTCTTTCAAGCGGGGAAAGCATACGTATCCGGCAACGGGCGTTTCTTTCCCCGCTTTTTTTAAGGAAATGACTCTGAAGAATAGTTTGTTTCTTTCCCGGTTAGAGTCTGTTCATTGAATTTGTAATCAATAAATTGTATATACCATGAATAAAGTAGAAGAGATAAAGAAAAAAATCAGAGATTTGAAGTTGAAGCAGAAGATGACAACTGGGCGTTTGGAATGGAACGATATACAGAGAGAAATAGACATTTTGAATAATGAGTTAAAGCAACTAGAAACAGACAAACTACAATATGGAAAATAGATTATACTTGTACAACTTAGGTATAAAGACATTTGGCGGCTTTGCAACACTGGGTGGAGTTATACAGGCTTTGCAACTATTTACGCAGCCTGATCTTGATATTAAATCAATTTTGCTTTCGTTTCCTGCGTGGGTAGTATATGTATTTGTATGCCTGACTATTATTTTTGCTATGTTGAGGGAACGGTACAAATCGATGAGTCAAAGGGTGGAAGTATTGAATGTTAAATTGAACGAGCAAAATGCAATAATTCGTTCGTTGCAGGAAATGATGAAAATTGTGCCATTCAAAGGACGCTTTTTCTTGACCACAGAGTATTTATACAATGAATTGGGGGAATATATACAGAATAACATTGATATTGATTCAATAGAGATAAAGAATACAATAGAAAAAAGAGGTATGGGAAACAAGAGAGATTCCTTTGTCCGATTAAATATAAGAGGTGTTGTCTCACATAAAATCAGTACATTTCATTTGCTGGTGGCAGGTGATACCATTGTTAACTTTGAAGATATAAACATACAAGCGTTCGAGCGTGTTGGTGGGAAGCAGAAAAAATTATGTGCAAGAATTGCTGATAACGGACAGGATTCTTTGTTGAAGCAGGTTGTTGTTTCTTATGGCAAAGTAAAAAGTCCTGGTAGTATTGTTGATTTGATGATTGAATGGTGCTGGCCTAATATGTTGAATGTTACAGATTGCGACTATACTACATTGCCTAATTTTTTGGCAGGTACGGTGAAACATCTGAAAATGTCTTTGGAATGTAAAGAAGATATAGATTTTAAATCGGCAAGTATATATAAATATAAAGTCGGTATGGATAAGGCCCGGTTGATTTTGGACGTTGATATGTCCGAAATCACAGATACGATATCTTATGAAGAAGATAATCCGTTAATGAATTCTACTTATATATTGTATTACGAAGTTGCCAGATGATTGGAAATCTGAAAAAATATATAGATAAGGTATCTTTTATGGAACATATAGATGCCAAGCTGCGGCAGAATGAACCTATGATTATAGATTCATTCGTCAGTAATAAATGTAATCTGAAATGTAGACATTGTTATTTTGGAGATGCCCGGCCCATATCAGAGTCGGTTTCTTTGGCAAGATGGAGAAGTTTTCTTGATGAAGCCATTGGAATGGGTATGAAACATTTTCATTTTTCGGGTAAAGAATCTTTTTGGGATAATAGAATCTTTGATATCCTGAATCTTTTAGCAGAGTATAAAGAAGATAGGAAAATATTTTATGGAGTTGTTTCAAATGGAATGAGTATGGATATTCAGGGGTATGACGAAGTTCTTGCAACCAACATTTCATACCTTGAAATTAGTCTTGAGGGCTCTGGAAAATACAATGATTTGATAAGGGGTGAGAACGGATACAATACGGTTTATGAGTTGATTGAAAATGTGGAGCATCGAGATAAAATAAACATTACTTCTACTATTTTTGATGATAATGGAGCTGATTTATTATCCATGTTGCTTGCATATTGGAAATTAGGAGTTGATAAATTTAATTTTGCTCCTATCATGTATTATTCACCATTTGAAATGAAACCATTGAAAAGTTTGTCGTGTGAATCCTTGCTTGGTTTTGTTTCGCTCTGTCTTGATTTTATGAATAATGATAACAGTTCGGATGCTATTGATATAAGGATTTGTATGACGAAAGCAATGGCGTATGAACTGTTTCTGAAAGAAAATATATTAACCGGAAAAATAGAGGAATATATATACAGAGGCAATAAAATGAAATATCAGAGGGGGAATAAGGTGTTGGAGTTTAGTTATCCTTTACTCAGCATTCCATTCCTTAATGAATTGGTCGTTACTCATGATGGTTACATTATATCCTGTGCAGATGATATTCATTATAAGTATCTTGATAAGATCGCTTTACCGAACGTGAATATAGTAAAAAACAGTTTTGCAGAAATATTGCAAGCGAGAAACGAATTTATTTTGTGTTATTTAGACAAAGAATTATCTCAATATACTAAATGTTTATAATTATGAAAACACAAGAATTTGTAGATGTTCGGGTGGGTGAAAGCACTCAGCCGGATCACGGTTATGAATTGAGTGATAAGTGTATAATAACGAAAAGTTCAAATGCTGTCGCTAGCGGAGCAGGAAGCAAAGGCTTGTTTTCGTATAAAAGTACTAAGCTGAAAAGTGCTGAATGTAAAATCAATCAGAGTTTACGGGATGTTGATAATGGAGCAGGAAGCAAAGGTTTGTTTAGTGTGAATGTTGATTAGTAAGCATGGCTTTGTAGAGAAGTTTGTTTGTCTTTTTAACTTCTGAACATGAAGCTAAAATGTTTGACCTCTTTTGCATGTGGCAACAATAAATTGACATAAAGCAAGTAATCATTCCTTTTCTTATAAAAGTGTGCTAAAAACACTTATATCTGAAAACATAACAATTATTTTTGTACGTTTTTTAATTAATGGATTGTTTTTATTCAGGTATGAAGAAGAGTTTGACGGCTTTGGCGTTCGGCACATTAGGATTGGGCATTGCCGAGTTTGTAATGATGGGCATTTTGCCCGATGTAGCGAAGGACTTGCATATAAGTATTCCGCAAGCAGGACATTTTATTTCGGCTTATGCACTAGGTGTGTGCGTAGGAGCACCGGGGATGGTTTTGGTGGCTCGTACCCGTCCGCTGAAACATATTCTGTTAGGCTTGATGGTTATTTATATTTGTGGTAATTTGTGTGCTGCCGTTTCAGTGAATTATTGGATGATGTTGATGATGCGTTTTATTTCCGGATTGCCTCATGGCGCCTTCTTTGGGGTTGGTTCCATTGTGGCGGAAAGAGTGGCTGATAAAGGAAAAAGTTCGCAGGCAGTGGCATTGATGGTGTCGGGTATGACGATTGCCAATCTTTTTGGTGTACCTTTGGGTACGTTCATGAGTAATATAATGTCCTGGCGTATTCCTTTTCTCTTTAATGGAGTATGGGGACTGATTACCTTGTTCTATATTTGGAAATGGGTTCCTTCACTGCCTGCTTTGCCGGATACAGGTTTGAAAGGACAGTTCCGTTTTTTGAAGAATCTAGCTCCATGGTTGTTGATATTTACGACTATGTTTGGGAATGGAGGTATCTTTTGTTGGTATAGTTATGTTACTCCTTTGATGACACATGTGGCAGGTTTCAGTGAGAACAGTATGACTTTCATTATGGTGCTGGCAGGTCTTAGCATGACTGTAGGAAACTTGATGGGTGGAAAGTTTTCTGATCAGTATGGAGCAGCCCGTGTGGTGAAATATACACAGATTATTATGGCCTCCGGTTTGCTTGCCATTTTCTTTGCAGCTTCTATCTCTTGGCTGGCAGTGATATTGATGTGTGTATGTACGGCAGGATTATTTGCTGTTTCGGCTCCACAACAATTATTGTTACTCCAAAATTCACGCGGAGGAGAAATGATGGGAGCGGCCTGTGTGCAAGTCGCTTTTAATTTGGGCAATGCCATTGGTGCCTATGCCGGTGGGCTACCCATAGATGCCGGATTGGGTTATCGGTATCCGGCTTTGGTAGGAGTTTTTATCGTATTGACCGGCTTTGTCGCTGTTTCCCTTTATTCCAAAAGGGAATCGGCTTCTCTTTCCAAGATATAAATCACATCTCCACTCTTTTTAACCTCTACCCGGCTACCTTCCGGATTCAGGTTGAAAGGTGTGGTCTTGTCTGTTTTGTTATCTACGACCATCAGTACATTATCTTCGGCAAAGCGCTTTATTTCCACTTTCAGGTTGGCGTCGGGCATGGTTTGGTCCAGCAGCAGACTGTCATTTAGATATACCGCTATACTATCTCCGGCAAAACTATTAGTTAGTTCTATGTTGTAGACTCCTTCATAAGTCTGTACTTTGTCAGCCTTGCGTTGGAAACGGAAGGACATATACAAAAAAATGATAATAACGGCAAAGACTCCAAAAGCCAGCATACCGTTACCTATCATGAATTGCTTGTTCGTATTTAAACTGTTTTTATCCATAGTGTTATAAGTTTCTGCAAAACTACAATTTTTTAATAGAATATTTTGTAGCACTGGTAGATAATTTGTATCTTTGCACCGAAATGGATGAATGGTGGGGCTTGATTAAGCCCTTTTTTTGTTCTTAATAGTGAATAAATGATAGATAAAAATGTAGTAACCCGGATTGTTGACGAGTGGCTGGAAGGTAAAGATTACTTTTTGGTAGATGTCACGGTGAGCCCGGATGACAAAATTGTGGTAGAAATTGACCATGCCGAGGGAGTATGGATTGACGATTGTGTAGAACTTAGCCGCTATATTGAGTCTAAACTGGACCGTGAAGAAGAGGATTATGAACTGGAAGTGGGTTCGGCCGGTATAGGACAACCTTTCAAGGTATTGCAACAGTACTTGATACACATTGGTAAGGAGGTGGAAATCCTGACTAAAGAGGGAAAGAAGCTGGAAGGTGTATTGAAGGATGCAAATGAAGAGAACTTTACCGTAACCATTGAAAAGAAAGTGAAACCGGAAGGAGCCAAACGCCCCAAACTGGTAGAGGAGGATATTACTTTTGCGTATGATGAGATAAAATACACTAAATACTTAATTAGTTTTAAATAATTATGGCCAAAAAAGAAGAAACAATCAGCTTGATTGATACATTTTCGGAATTTAAGGAATTAAAGAATATTGATAGAACAACTATGGTGAGTGTACTCGAAGAGTCTTTCCGTAGTGTGATCGCGAAAATGTTTGGCACTGATGAAAATTACGACGTTATTGTGAATCCTGACAAGGGAGATTTCGAAATATGGCGTAACCGTGAAGTTGTAGCAGATGAGGATTTGACGAATCCCAATATGCAGATCTCATTGACCGAGGCACAGAAAATTGATGCTTCTTATGAGGTGGGTGAGGAAGTGACCGATGAAGTAATCTTTGCCAAGTTTGGCCGCCGTGCCATTCTGAACTTGCGTCAGACACTGGCATCGAAGATTTTAGAACTGGAGAAAGATAGCTTGTATAATAAATATATTGATAGGGTGGGTACTGTAATCAGTGCGGAAGTTTATCAGATATGGAAGAAAGAAATGTTGTTGCTGGATGATGAAGGTAACGAACTGCTTTTGCCCAAGACTGAACAGATTCCGAGTGATTTCTACCGTAAAGGCGAAACTGCCCGTGCCGTAGTGGCCCGCGTAGATAATAAAAATAATAATCCGAAGATTATTCTGAGCCGTACTTCACCTGTGTTCTTGCAACGCCTGTTTGAAATGGAAGTACCCGAAATTAATGACGGGTTGATCACTATCAAGAAGATTGCGCGCATTCCCGGAGAACGTGCTAAGATAGCTGTTGAGTCGTATGACGACCGTATAGACCCGGTAGGTGCCTGCGTAGGTGTAAAAGGATCACGTATTCACGGTATTGTGCGCGAGTTGCGTAATGAAAATATCGACGTGATCAACTATACTTCTAACATTCAGTTGTTCATTCAGCGTGCGTTGAGTCCGGCTAAGATTTCTTCTATTGTGCTGCACGAAGAGGAGAAAAAAGCAGAAGTATATCTGAAACCGGAAGAAGTGTCTTTGGCAATCGGTAAGGGGGGAATGAATATCAAACTCGCTAGTATGCTTACCGAATATACGATTGATGTGTACCGCGAATTGGATGAGAGCGCGATGGATGAGGATATCTACCTTGATGAATTCAAGGATGAAATTGATGAGTGGGTTATCACAGCCATCAAGAATATTGGATTGGATACAGCTAAGGCTGTACTGAATGCTCCGCGCGAGATGTTGATAGAAAAAGCGGACCTGGAAGAAAACACGGTTGATGACGTGTTGAGAGTTTTAAGAGCTGAATTTGAAGAGTAACTCTTCAGTCCCGGCTCGTAGTTAATAATTAAAAAACGAGTATGACGATTAGACTGAACAAAGTAACAAGAGATTTAAATGTAGGAATAACGACGGTAGTTGAATTCTTGCAGAAGAAGGGCTATACCATTGAGGCTAGTCCTAATGCGAAAATTACCGAAGAACAATATGCTGTACTTGTGAAAGAGTTCAGCACAGATAAAAATTTAAAAATAGAGTCTGAAAAATTTAGTCAGGAAAGACAGAATAAGGATCGCAACAAAGCTTCTATCTCTATCGAAGGTTTTGAATCTAAGAAAGAGAAAGAAGAGGTGGTGAAAACTGTTATTCCTGAAGAGGCACGCCCCAAACTGAAGCAAGTGGGTAAAATAGATCTGGACAATTTGAACAAGAAAACTGCGTCAAAGGTTGTAGAACCAGCTGCGAAAGTTATTGAACAAACTCCGAAAGCAGAACCCGTGGTGGAAAAGGTGGTTGAGAGGAAGGAAACTCCCCAGCCCCAGAAGGAAACGCCGAAGCCTGTGGTGGTAGAGGAAAAGAAACCGGAATCGACTCCTCAACCTGCTCCTGCTCCAGTTTTGGAAGAGAAGAAAGAGCCTAAAATTGAAAAGACGGAAGAAAAGACACCCCAGGTGAAAGAGATGGAAAAAGAAACACCCGAAGCAGCACCCGTTCAGGAAAAAGAAGAAGACGATGTATTTAAAATTCGTCCTACTGAATTTAAATCGAAAATTAATGTAGTAGGTCAGATTGATCTGGCTGCATTGAATCAGTCTACCCGTCCGAAAAAGAAATCGAAGGAAGAAAAACGGAAAGAGAGAGAAGAGAAAGATAAGCAGCGTCAGGAACAGCGTAAACTGATGAAGGATGCTATTATCAAAGAGATCCGTAAGGGAGACGATAAGATTTCTAAAAACTTGGTTAACGATGATGCCGCAAAGAAGAAAAAGCGCAATAGAATAAATAAGGAACGTGTGGATATAAATGCTGCCGGTACAACGAATGTTGGAGGAGCATCTAATAATAACCAACGTAACGATAACGCTAACAGACCGAATAGGAACAATAACTCCAAACCTAATAGTAATAACAATCAGGGTGGAGGCAAATTTAATAAAGACCGTTTCAAGAAACCTGTTGTAAAAGCGGAAGTTAGTGATGAAGATGTGGCAAAGCAGGTTAAGGAAACATTGGCACGTCTGACTAACAAGACTAAGAACAAGGCTGCCAAGTATCGTAAGGAGAAACGTGAAAATGTTCAGAACCGCCTGATGGAACAGGAGGAGATGGAACAGGAAGATAGCAAAATATTGAAACTGACCGAGTTCGTTACTGCGAACGAATTGGCAAGTATGATGGATATCCCTGTTACTCAGGTTATTGCTACTTGTATGAGTATCGGTATCATGGTTTCTATCAATCAGCGTCTGGATGCCGAGACAATTAACTTGGTAGCAGAAGAATTCGGATACAAGACAGAATATGTAAGTGCTGAGGTAGCACAGGCTATTACAGAAGAGGAAGATAACGAAGAAGATTTGCAGCCGCGTGCTCCGATTGTGACAGTAATGGGACATGTTGACCATGGTAAGACTTCATTACTGGACTATATTCGTAAAGCAAATGTAATTGCCGGTGAGGCAGGGGGTATCACCCAGCATATCGGTGCTTACAATGTGAAATTGGAAGACGGACGTCATATTACATTCTTGGATACTCCGGGTCACGAGGCATTTACCGCTATGCGTGCCCGTGGTGCGAAAGTGACGGATATTGCTATTATTATTGTAGCTGCCGATGATAATGTGATGCCGCAGACCAAAGAGGCGATTAATCATGCTATGGCTGCCGGTGTGCCTATCGTATTTGCTATTAATAAGGTGGATAAGCCGCACGCCAATCCGGATAAGATTAAGGAAGAACTGGCTGCCATGAACTTCCTGGTGGAAGAGTGGGGTGGTAAGTATCAGTCGCAAGATATTTCGGCAAAGAAAGGTACAGGTGTACATGATTTGTTGGAAAAAGTATTGCTGGAAGCTGAAATGTTGGATTTGAAGGCTAATCCCGACCGCAAGGCAACCGGTTCTATCATTGAATCGTCGTTGGACAAGGGACGCGGTTATGTGGCTACTATGTTGGTGGCAAACGGTACGCTGAAAATGGGCGATATAGTCTTGGCTGGTACTAGTTATGGTAAGGTGAAAGCTATGTTTAATGAACGTAACCAGCGCATCAAGGAGGCCGGTCCTTCCGAACCGGTATTGATTCTGGGGCTGAACGGTGCTCCTGCGGCAGGTGATACTTTCCATGTGATTGATACGGAACAAGAGGCTCGTGACATTGCCAACAAGCGTGAACAGTTGCAGCGTGAGCAGGGCTTGCGTACTCAGAAACTGCTGACATTGGATGAAGTGGGCCGTCGTTTGGCTTTGGGTGATTTCCATGAGCTGAATGTGATTGTTAAAGGTGACGTGGACGGTTCTGTCGAAGCGTTGAGCGATTCATTGATAAAACTGTCTACAGAACAGGTACAGGTTAATGTGATCCACAAAGGTGTCGGTCAGATTTCCGAGTCGGATGTGACTTTGGCTGCTGCATCAGATGCGATTATTGTAGGTTTCCAGGTTCGTCCTTCAAGTTCTGCCGGCAAACTGGCTGAGCAGGAGGGTGTGGATATCCGCAAATATTCTGTTATCTATGATGCGATTGAAGAAGTGAAGGCTGCTATGGAAGGTATGCTGGCACCTACTTTGAAGGAACAGATTACTGCAACCATCGAAGTGCGTGAAGTCTTCAATATTACCAAGGTCGGTTTGGTTGCCGGTGCTATGGTGAAGACAGGTAAGGTGAAACGTTCTGATAAGGCACGCTTGATTCGTGATGGTATTGTAGTCTTTACCGGTGCTATCAATGCTTTGAAGCGTTTCAAGGATGATGTGAAAGAAGTAGGTACTAACTTTGAATGTGGTATCAGTCTGACAAACTGTAACGATATCAAGGTCGGTGATATTATTGAAGCTTACGAAGAAGTAGAGGTTAAACAGACTTTGTAATATACTGAAGTCTGAGAATATAGATGGTAATGTCATCCTGAGCATAGCGAAGGATCTGGCACCTCGCCCAGCGCGTGGGCTGGCAGATTCTTCGCTTTGTTCAGAATGGCATTACTGCTTTTTGTAATAACGATAAAGATGGCGACAATAGATATTATTATATTGGCTATGATTGGTGTGGGTGTCATTATGGGATTAATGAAGGGATTTGTGAAGCAGATGGCGTCTATTGTAGGGTTGATAGCCGGATTGCTGATGGCTCGTGCCTTGTTTGGCATTGTTGCTGAAAGGTTGGCACCGGTTTTAGGTACTTCGACGACTGTAGCACAGGTTTTAGCTTTTATATTGATCTGGGTAGCTGTACCTTTAGGTTTTGCGTTCGTCGCCTCTTTGTTGACAAAAGCATTGGATGCTGTGCACCTGGGATGGCTGAACCGTTGGTTAGGCAGCGGATTGGGAGCATTGAAGTATATGATACTGATAGGGTTAGTTATTCATGTGATAGAATATATAGACCCGAACAATGAGCTGATTAGTGCAACAAAAAAGAAGGAATCAGTGTTATATTATCCTATGAGGGACTTGTCCGGTATCTTTTTTCCGGTATTTAAGAATGTAACAGAACAATTAATAGAAATATAAGATAGATATGCAAGAAGAACCCAATAAATATGTGAAAGAACTGACGCAGGAGAAGTACAAATATGGTTTCACCACAGAAGTTCACACAGATATTATAGAAAGGGGATTGGATGAGGATGTTATCCGCTTGATTTCTGCAAAGAAAAACGAGCCGGAGTGGTTACTGGAGTTTCGCCTGAAAGCATACCGCTACTGGCTGACAATGGAGATGCCTGCATGGGCACACCTCACTATCCCTGAAATAGATTATCAGGCTATATCCTATTATGCGGATCCTACAAAGAAAAAAGAAGGACCGAAAAGTATGGATGAGGTAGATCCTGAGTTGATTAAAACTTTCAATAAATTAGGTATTCCCTTGGAGGAACAAATGGCGTTGAGTGGTATGGCAGTAGATGCTGTCATGGACTCTGTATCCGTCAAGACTACATTTAAAGAAACCTTGTTGGAAAAAGGGATTATTTTTTGTTCGTTCAGTGAAGCGGTGCGTGAACATCCCGATTTGGTGAAGAAATATCTGGGTTCGGTGGTTGGACCGCGGGATAATTTTTTTGCAGCCTTGAACTCGGCAGTGTTCAGTGACGGATCGTTTGTATATATTCCGAAAGGAGTGCGTTGTCCTATGGAACTTTCCACCTATTTCCGTATCAATGCGGCTAATACCGGTCAGTTTGAACGTACACTGATTGTTGCGGATGATGATAGTTATGTTTCTTATCTGGAAGGATGTACGGCCCCTATGCGGGATGAGAACCAATTACATGCGGCCATAGTGGAGATTGTGGTGCACGACCGTGCGGAAGTGAAATATTCTACCGTACAGAACTGGTATCCGGGAGATGCCGAAGGCAAAGGAGGAGTATATAACTTTGTGACAAAACGTGGCCATTGCAAAGGAGTGGATAGCAAATTGAGCTGGACACAGGTGGAAACCGGATCGGCCATTACTTGGAAATATCCCAGTTGCATCTTGAGTGGAGATAATTCTACTGCTGAATTCTATTCGGTGGCAGTAACGAATAACTATCAGCAGGCTGATACGGGGACTAAAATGATTCATTTAGGTAGAAATACCCGTAGTACCATTGTTAGTAAAGGAATCAGTGCCGGAAAGAGCCAGAACTCTTATCGTGGTCTGGTACGTGTGGCTCAGAAAGCAGACAATGCCCGTAATTACAGCCAGTGTGACTCTTTGTTGCTGGGGAGCCAGTGCGGTGCTCATACATTCCCATATATGGATATTCATAATGAGACTGCTGTGGTGGAACATGAGGCGACAACCAGCAAGATCAGCGAAGACCAGTTGTTTTATTGCAATCAGCGCGGTATTCCTACGGAAGACGCTATTGGGTTGATTGTCAATGGATATGCAAAAGAAGTACTGAATAAACTTCCAATGGAGTTTGCGGTAGAGGCACAGAAGCTGCTGGCTATTTCTTTGGAGGGAAGTGTAGGATAAATGAAGAACTAAGAATTTAATAGAATTATGTTAGAGATAAAAGACTTACATGCCAGTGTCAATGGCAAAGAAATATTGAAAGGTATTAATCTAAGCATAAAGAAAGGTGAAGTTCATGCTATTATGGGACCCAACGGTTCCGGAAAGAGTACCCTTTCGTCTGTGTTGGTAGGCAATCCGGCTTTTGAGGTAACGAAAGGTTCGGTGACCTTTGAAGGAAAAGATTTGTTGGCTTTGAATCCTGAGGATCGCAGCCATGAGGGTCTGTTTTTGTCTTTCCAATATCCGGTGGAGATTCCCGGAGTCAGTATGGTGAACTTTATGCGTGCGGCGGTAAACGAGCAGCGTAAATATAAAGGCCTTCCTGCATTAACAGCCAGTGAGTTCTTGAAGCTGATGCGCGAGAAACGGGCTGTGGTAGAATTGGATAATAAATTGGCAAACCGTTCGGTAAACGAGGGATTCAGCGGTGGTGAGAAGAAGCGCAATGAGATCTTCCAGATGGCTATGCTGGAGCCTAAGTTGAGTATTTTGGATGAAACGGATTCCGGTCTTGATATTGATGCGTTGCGTATTGTAGCCGAGGGTGTGAACAAACTGAAGACTCCCGAAACAAGTTGTATCGTCATTACACACTATCAACGGTTGCTGGATTATATCAAACCGGATATTGTACATGTATTGTATAAAGGACGTATTGTAAAAACTGCGGGTCCCGAATTGGCTTTGGAACTGGAAGAGCGTGGTTACGACTGGATAAAAGCCGAGTTGGGAGAATAATATTGGATGCCTAAAGAAGAAAGTGATTATGAGAGCAGAACAACAATATATTGATCTCTTTTCTCAATGTGAGGCGATGATTTGCCAGCATAGTGCCGAGGTGCTGAACGCTCCCCGTGCGCAAGCTTTCGCAGATTTCGAAAAATTAGGTTTCCCTACCCGCAAGCAGGAAAAGTATAAATACACGGATGTGAGCAAATTGTTCGAGCCGGATTATGGTTTGAATTTGAACAGACTCGACATTCCGGTGAATCCGTATGAAGTGTTCAAGTGCGATGTACCTAATATGAGTACCGCTCTTTATTTTGTAGTAAATGATGCTTTTTATCGTAAAGTTTTGCCGAAGGCGCAATTGCCGGAAGGAGTGTTGCTTGGCAGCTTGAAAGAGCTGTCTGAACAATATCCGGCTTTGGTCAAGCAGTATTATGGCAAGTTGGCAGATACTTCCAAGGATGGTGTGACCGCCTTCAATACTACTTTTGCCCAGGATGGCTTTATGCTGTATGTGCCGAAAGGCGTGGTGGTGGACAAACCCATTCAACTGGTGAATATATTGCGTGCTGATGTTAATTTTATGGTGAACCGCCGTGTGCTGGTTGTGCTGGAAGAAAGTGCGCAGGCTCGTCTGTTGATTTGTGATCATGCCATGGATAATGTAAATTTCCTTTCTACTCAGGTTATTGAGGTCTTTGCAAAAGAAAATGCTACTTTCGATCTTTATGAACTGGAAGAAACCCATACCAGCACAGTGCGTTTCAGTAACCTCTATGTGAACCAGGAGGCAGACAGTAATGTGCTTTTGAATGGTATGACTTTGCATAACGGTACTACGCGTAATACAACTGAAGTAACTTTGGCCGGACGTGGAGCTGAGATCAATTTGTGTGGTATGGTCATTGCCGATAAGAATGAACAGGTGGACAATCATACTTTCATTGACCACAAGGTTGCTGATTGCACTAGTAATGAGCTGTTTAAATATGTATTGGATGATCAGGCGACAGGTGCGTTTGCCGGAAAAGTATTGGTACGTGAAGGAGCACAACATACTAATTCCCAACAAACCAACCGCAACCTCTGTGCTACTCGTGATGCCCATATGTACACTCAGCCGCAACTGGAAATTTATGCGGATGACGTAAAGTGCTCTCACGGAGCTACTGTCGGTCAGCTAGATGAAAATGCGTTGTTCTATATGCAACAGCGTGGTATCAGTCTGAAGGAAGCACGTTTATTGCTTATGTTTGCTTTTGTCAATGAAGTAATAGATACGATTCGCCTGGATGCATTGAAAGACCGTTTGCATTTGTTGGTGGAAAAACGCTTCCGTGGTGAGTTGAATAAATGTCAGGGATGTGCGATATGTAAATAGGACGTTATGTACGATATACAAAAAGTAAGAGAAGATTTTCCGATATTAGATCGGGAGGTGTATGGAAAGCCGCTTATTTATCTGGATAATGGGGCTACCACTCAGAAACCGCGCCAAGTGGTTGAAGCCATAACCGATGAATATTATTCGGTCAATGCCAATGTGCATCGTGGTGTGCATTTCTTGTCTCAGCAGGCTACCGAGTTGCATGAAGCTTCTCGTGAGACTGTACGTCGTTTTATCAATGCACGCAGTAGCAATGAAATCGTGTTTACACGGGGCACGACGGAGAGCATCAACCTGTTGGCTTCTTCTTTTGCCGACAGTCAGATGAAGGAAGGAGATGAAGTGATTGTTTCTGTCATGGAGCATCACAGCAATATTGTACCTTGGCAGTTACAGGCTGCGCGTAAAGGAATCGTGCTGAAAGTGATTCCCATGAATGACAGGGGAGAACTGTTGTTGGATGAATATGAGAAACTCTTTTCGGAACGGACCAAGCTGGTGAGTTTCGCTCATGTAAGTAATGTGTTGGGCACTGTCAATCCGGCGAAAGAGATGATTGCGACTGCCCATGCACACAGTGTTCCCGTTTTGATTGACGGGGCGCAGAGTGTTCCTCACATGAAAGTGGATGTTCAGGATTTGGATGCTGACTTTTTTGCTTTCAGCGGACATAAAATATATGGACCTACCGGTGTGGGAGTGCTTTATGGAAAAGAAGAGTGGCTGGATAAACTTCCACCTTACCAAGGGGGAGGCGAGATGATACAAAGTGTCAGCTTCGAGAAAACGACTTTTAATGAATTACCGTTTAAGTTTGAAGCGGGAACTCCCGATTATATCGGCACTACTGCCTTGGCAAAAGCGTTGGATTATGTATCTGCCCTCGGTGTGGAAGATATTGCCACCCATGAGCATGAACTGACACAATATGCTATGCAGCGTCTGAAAGAAATAGACGGGATGCGTATCTTCGGAGAGGCCGGTAACAAGAGCAGTGTCATTTCTTTCTTGGTAGGAAATATTCATCATTTGGATATGGGTACGTTGCTTGACCGCTTGGGCATTGCTGTGCGTACCGGGCATCATTGCGCACAGCCTTTGATGATTCGTATGGGGATTGAGGGAACTGTACGTGCTTCTTTTGGTTTGTATAATACTAAAGAAGAGATAGATGTGCTGGCTGCCGGTATTGAGCGTGTCAGCAGGATGTTTTGATTTCTCCAAACGAAATAAGTCGCCTGTCATTGATAAACATTATATTAATGGCAGGCTTTTTTGTATAACAAGAATCAGCGTGACTTCACACAAGATTAGGAGAAACTTCTCACAAGATTTGCCTCATCTTGTAACAAGATATCAGGCATCCTGGTTTCTTGCGTCTTTTTATGTTCTTTTTTTGTGGGCATATTCCTCTTCCGGTGGAAAATATGCTCCTCCCGAAGAATTGCCCCAAAAATCCTTCAAAAGTTTCAGCCTTTTCGTAAACTCCCTGTTCATGCGCTTTCCGGCTGAAGGATTTTTTCCAGGCTGAAAGATTTCGAGGTATCAATTCTTCAGCCAGAATGCCGATGAACAAAGCGTTTGTGGAGAGGCTGAAACCTCTGAAGGAAAAAATAAGTGTTTTGCTATGTGTATATAAAGAAACAGGAGAAACAACAGGACGTATTAATAAAAGCTCTTGATGTTTTTTTAATATGTCCTGTTGTTTTTAAAAAAGGGGCAGATGTTTTGAAGTTTCCTGTTGTGAAGTGTGAACATATACTGATGTATAGGCTGAAAGATATATCATGTTTCAGCCGGAAGATATATAATCTTACACCTGTAACATTCTACTTATTCATTGGAGAATTTTTATCACTTCTGAAAAGAGTGTATTGGGGGGTAACAGGTAATACGATATAAAAGCAGGGGGCTACATTCATCACGAGTGCGGCCCCCTTTTGGTATTATTTATATTAAGGTAAAAAGAGAGAGTTTATTTGCCATAATCATCATATAACATCAGCAAATGTGATGAACTCCAACTGAAGTGGGGAGCTTTTAACAATTCACCGGTGTGTGTGCCATAGTTTTCATGTATCGGTGCTCCTTCTTTCAAGCCTTGCAGACGGTCGAATACCTGGAGGGTATATTCATCTGCCATCTTGTTATATCCATAGTTGCGCAGACCGTGGATAGCGAAATAAGTCTGATCCAACCAGATAGGGCCACGCCAATAGCCACGTGGGTTATACTTCGGGTTGTCTGCTGCTACTGTGGGGAAGGGAATGTAGGTAGAGAACTTGGCTGTATCGGTCAGCAGGGGCAACATGGCTTTTACCTGATCGGCAGTAGCTACTTCTGTCCATAACGGAGTATATGCTTCGCATCCCGGTTCCTGTATAAAGCTTCCGTCCTTTAAACGGCGATCGAAGAAGAAACCTTTTTCTTTGTCGAAGAAATAATCGGCTACTTGGCTACTGTAATCCGGACCGTCAAAAGTAACTCCCAGAATACTTGCAAATTTCTTTAATAGTTTACATTCCAAAGCCAGATAAGCATTTAAATCAACACTTTCCTGATCCATGCTCCATGCATCCTCAGCCCCGTTATTTTTCAGCATCTTGGCATCATCAAAACGGATGGCATTATCCATACCGCTTTCCCAAGCTGCTGCTTCCAATGTGCCATCGGTAGAACCGTATTCACACATACCGTTGCGGTTATGGTCACGCTTGTTGTACCACCATTTGTAATAGGCCATCAATTGTGGATACATTTCACTGATGAACGCCGTATCATTGGTATGGGTGAATATTTCGTCTACCGCCCATGATACGAGAGGAGGTTTGCTGTCGCGTGCATTATTTTCGGCAGGATCGGTATAGATACAGTCTATAATCATACCGTCAGGCTGCTGGTAGTCAAACATGGCACGAATGTTGTCCTTGGCCAATTCCGGATCGAATTTTGCCAGAGCAGCAGAGAAACGCCAAGTGTCCCAGGCCCAGAATCCTACGAAGTAGTATGCGGCATGGCTCGGAACAATTCCTTCGTGGAGCAATCCGCCGCGGTGGGTACGCCAGTTGCTGATAAGTGTAACAACTGCTTTCACGGCGATACGGTCATACTCAGGTTTCATATCTTTGCGCAGAATCTTGGTGAGATAACCTTCCCAGCGTTCTTTGTTGGCTTTGAGTCCTTCCTGCGGATTGCTGAGAGCCAATTGTGCTTTTTGTAATCCGGCAGAAAGTTCTTTTTCTCCGGTATAGAAAGAAATGGCTACGTAGGTGTCGTGTTCGCTGCCATTGATTTTTGCTTGGTAATTATTGTCAGTGCCCTTTACGCTAACATCCGGGGTAAAAGTTAATGCTACAATCTCACCGGAGGGATGACGGGCGATGACGGTATTTTGGTCTGTTTGGACTTGTATCTCTTTTCCCCATTGGCTGGCAGTTAAGGAGAGTTCCTTCCCTGCATCGGAGTGAATGCGGAGCAATGCGGTAGAAGCATCTAAAAAATTCAGGCGTTGAATGATTTTACCTTCCTCTGAACTTGCCGAAAGATATAACTCTCCCGGGAAATAACAAGTGGAATCCGGAGTAAATATAACATTCGCCTGATCGGCATATCCTACCGTGACAGCCGATTGTGCCATCCATTGGCGTCGGTTCATATCCAGACTGAACGGGCCACAGAAACCGTTCACCCAGTGATCTTTCTGCGGAAGGGTAAATCCCATCCAGGAACCGGCGTCTGTGAACCAACCCCGGCAACGTGTCAGTGTATCGGGAGTATAGGCTATATCCAGTATGTTATTGAATTCATATCTTTTGCCTGTGGGGATGTTCTCACTGGCAGGGTTACAGGCGGCTGTGAAGCCTGCAACTACTGCTGTGAGAAGAGTGATTTTGGTAAATTTATGTTTCATGTTATTTCGTTATTTGAAGATCGTTTCATCACAGATTATTCAGATTAATACAGATGCAATCATTCACGAATTGAAATTCAATCTGCGAGAATCTGTATAATCTGTAGTGAATCAGAATTTTTAAAACCATTTCTTATGCGCTTTTTCAGCAGCATCGTCTTGATTGCTCAAAGGTTGCATGGTAAAGCTGTATTGCCATTCGTGCGGAGTGATGGTATATTCCGGATGTACTTGCGCTCCCCAAGTATTATCTCCACCTACCCCCATGTGACGGTGGTCGATGTTTAACCATACCATGTCTTTCTTCATAATACTTCCACCATGACGGCGTTCTGTATTGAATGCTACATAGTCAATATCCTCCAACGGGAAATTCCATGCACTGACATTCAGCGGTTCCTCACCTGTGATTAACAGGCCTTCCCCTGCTTTATTACGCAATGCAACCCATCGTACATCGGTTTTGTTGCCGGTTTCCTGTGCACGGACATACGGATGGAATTGTTCCCATACTGTAGCGGTATAGAGTCCGATAGGATAACCCGTCTTGCGGTCTGCATAGTTTTCTTGTGGTCCGCGGCCCAACCAGGTCATCACATCATATTCTGCCGGAAGAATCATACGCATACCCAGACGTGGCATTTCAGGAAGGGCTTTGTTGCCGGGTACAAAGTGCATACTTACTTTGACTGCTCCATTGGGGCGTACCTGATAGATGGTCTGCAAAGTTGATTCTTGTGCTTCCAGTTTATAATTTACAGTAACGGTTGCCAGTTTCTTGTTTGAATCTTCTTTTAAATCGATACTTTGTAACTTGGCGTTCTTGCCTGCAAATTTCCAGATGCCGCAACGTTCCAGATGGTTGTTGGCAACATCATTGTCGGTTAATGCACGCCAGAAATTGGGTTGCAATCCTTCTTTTATCAGATTCTTTCCGTTGTATAAGAGTTCTGTCATTTCACCATCAGCAGTAGAGAATGCGATACGGAAGTTCTCCCCTGTCAAGGTGATAGCATCCGGAGTACGTTCGGTATTTATAGTTTTGTCTACTAGTTCCCGGGCAGTCCATGTAGCATTCAGCAGCCGTTCTCCTTCCGGATTCAGTTGCCATTGCTCCATGGCTACCTGATGTCCCTTTGGAACTAATGGGGCTTCCTTTTTGGTAAATGCTTCCAATTTCAGGAAATATTCTTTTCCATCGTTAGGAATCAAGTTCATCGGGATAGTGATGAAGGCAGAAGAACGGGCAGTCATTGTCGGGAAATCCATTTCACCGCTTTGTACAGCTTTTCCGTCTGTTTCTACAGTCCAGTGTAGTTTGTAATCTTCCAAGCCGATAAAATCATGCCAATTAGTCACTTTGATTTGCTTGGTGGTAAAGGCAACCGGCTCAAAATGAATGTATTGATATACTTTTTTTACTTCCCAGATGTGTGGATGAAGTGAACGGTCTGCCGCTACCAGTCCGTTGGCACAGAAGTTGGAGTCATTAGGAACACCTACAAAGCCCATATCGCCTCCGTAAGCCCAAATCTTATTGCCGTTCTTGTCTTTGATATCAAAGGTGGCGTCAACCCAGTCCCATATGAAGCCACCTTGCAGCTGGTCATATTTATAAATCAAATCCCAATAGTCTTGTAGATTACCTACACTGTTACCCATAGCGTGGGCATATTCACATAGAATCATCGGGCGGGCATCACGCTGGTTTACATGGCGGCGCAGGGACCAGATGCGTGCATACATCGGACAGTAGATGTCAGATTTGGCATCATAACCACCTCCCTCATATTGTACAGGGCGAGTAGGATCGAACTTCTTGGTCCAGTCATATAACGTTTCAAAGTGTTTTCCGTAGCCGGACTCATTTCCCATTGACCAAGTGACAATGGCGGTGATATTGCGGTCTCGCAGCACCATGCGGCTCATGCGTTGCATAAACGGTACTTCCCAATCGGGATTATTAGCCAGTGTGCCATCTTTATGCGCCTGCATACCATGGCTTTCAATGTTTGCTTCATCTACCAGATACAAACCGTATTCGTTACACAATGCATACCATTCATAGCGGTTGGGGTAATGGCAAGTGCGTACAGCATTCAGGTTGAATTGTTTCATCAACTGAATGTCTTTTATCATGCTCTCTACGGTGATGGTACGCCCATGATGCGGATCGTGTTCATGGCGGTTTACTCCTTTAAACAATACGGCTACCCCATTTATCAGTTGCATGCCGTTACGCATTTCCACAGAACGGAAACCGAAAGGCTGTGTGAATGATTCCAATGCTTTTCCTTGAGCATCGTAGGTGCTGACTACCAATGTATAGAGATTGGGTGTTTCGGCATTCCAAGGCAATATGGCCGGGAACAAGTGTTTCTGAGCGAATAAAGTATCTGTAACAGAAGTTATTTCCTTTTTATGCTGATAAATTACATTGCCTTTGTCCATAATCTTCACTTCCACAATTCCTCCCGGATGAGGCTTGTGGAGTGTGATATCCAGATTAAAATCTCCGTCTTTATAACCATTTGTCAGACCGGCTACCAGTTTGAAGTCTTGTACACGGCTTTGAGGACGGGCATAGAGATACACATCGCGTTCAATACCGCTATATTTCCAGTAATCCTGATCCTCCAGGTAGGAACCATCACTATAACGGAAAACTTTAACGGCCAGTTTGTTCTTCCCGGTTTTTAAGAACGGAGTAATATTAAAATGAGCCGGAAGACGGCTGTCTTCACTGTATCCTGCCAATTCACCGTTAACCCAGCAATAAAAAGCGGACTCAACTCCTTCAAAATCAAGGAAAATATCCATTCCTTTCCAATGGGCCGGTACGGTAAATTCACGTACATATGCACCTACCGGATTGTAATCGGTTGGAACATGAGGCGGATTGGCAGGGAAGGGGTAGGCTACGTCAGTATAGATGGGGGAGTCAAATCCTTGCAGTTCCCAGCTTCCCGGAACCTGTATGTCTTTCCAGCGTTTGGTGTTGTACCCCATTTTATAAAAATCTGTCGGGCATTCCTCATTGTTTTTAGAGAATAAGAACTTCCAGGTTCCGTCTAGTGAAATGCGGCGTTCTGTGGCGGGGTTTACTGCAAAACGTTGGGCGGCAGGTAAAGCTTGTTGTTTCAGTGCATTGGCCTCATTCGTATAAGGAATGAAATGGGCATGGGCAGGTTCACGATTTATTTCATTTATTTGCGGATTTTGCCAGGGCACGTTTTCACCCCAGGCAGAAGCACAAACAAACAACAGTGTAAGAAAAGTATTAAGAGAGTGTTTCATGGTTATTGTTATTTTAAATAGAACAGAAAAGAGTCACAAGAAAAGGTACGCTGAAGTCCACTACAAAGCCGTGAAATATAGAAACCACTACGAAGCTTTGACCGGAATAGCGGGTGATGATGGGTAATGTTGTATCCATCGTAGTGGCTCCTCCAGCCGAAATAGGGGCCAGGTTACCAAACCAACGTACTAGCAACGGGGCAAAAAGCAAAGTGATAATCTCACGTGTGATATTGGATAATAATGCAATGGTTCCCAACTCCGGACCTTTATATTCTGTAATAAAGATACTGGATAGAGAGTAATAGCCGAAACCGGCACCTACTGCCATACAGTCTGTTACTGAGCGATGCGAGAGAAACAGACTGACCACTGCGCATCCTGCCAGTGTTCCCAATATGGTCATGACCGGTAGAAAGATCAGGCGAGGATTTAATGACCGGAAATTACGTAAGGTCTGCGGATCATTACCTACACTGACTCCTACACTGAACATTAACGCACACAATGCGTAGAAACTTAGCTTACTTTGTGTAAAGTCGTATGGAATAAGGTGATATACCCCACAAAGAGCTCCTAGTACAAAGAATCCGACGATAATCAAACTTCCTTTCATACTTGTCCCTCCTTATTTCTTTTGTAAAGTACATACCATAAAGCCCATGCTGCCGTAACACTGCCCAGCACTGCTGCCAAGGTGATGACAATGGCTTCCAACCCTATAGTGTGCAGACCATTGATAATTTTCTGATTACCGCCTACATCTATACCCAATAAAAAGAGTAGCAACCAAATAAGAACGGTGATGACTTTGTGTATTCCTGAAAGCTTCTGCTTGCGAAGCAGGAAGCCGAGGAGCATCCCCGTGAGCATTAATCCAATAATTGTAAACATATCTATGTCGTTTTATTTATAGGCAAAGATACTTCATTTTTAGATTACAAGGCGGTATCACTGTAGCGAAAACCGCCCTGTTGCCTAATTATATCTAACCAAAAAAGAAAATACTTATTTTAAGGCATCATTAGCATTCAGCTCTGTAAGAGGAGTGGGGTAGAATGAATTTTTGTCTTCATTGAAGCCTGTTCTTCCGGCAGCTTGCAAGGCTGAGGATAGTTTGCCCCAACGGCGGAGATCATACCAACGATAGTTCTCAAGAGGGAATTCAATCATGCGTTCATGTTCAATTTGCGCGCGGACTGCTTCTTGAGAAGTACCTGCCATGGGTGGCATATCCCCGTGAACGCTTCTTACTTCATTGATTAAAGGAATAGCCTGTTCGGGATGTCCCTGCTCATTCAATGCTTCGGCCTTCATTAACAGTACGTTGGCATAACGCATCAAAGGAACATTGATAGCGGAATAGTTTTGGTTTAAACCTTCATAGGTCGAGGGCATGAATTTACGGAAGGCTACGCGTTCTTTGTTGTCAAACCAGTCATTATAGTCGTAGCCATAGACACGCCCGTTACCATCGTTATAATAGTCACAATTAAAAAATAATGTTGCATACATGCGCGAGTCATAACGTCCTGTAGTAGCCGTTTCTCCTTCTTTTTTGAATTCATTAATCAATGTTTGACTGGGAAGAATCTCATCCCATCCCCCAAGTTCGGAAACACCGATCCATCGATGGAACTGAGTACGATAAGTAGCTCCGTTTGCAGAACTCATAGAGAATTGAATTTCAAAAATCGATTCTTTACTGTTCTTATTATCCCCGCTGAACATAGTGCTGAAATTATTAACCAGTTCATATCCTTTTATTTGGTTGAATGCTTCTATAGCACTAGCCAGATAAGAGTCTTTGTTGGCTGTCTCTTCATAGGCGCGTGTCAGATAGGCAAAACCAAGATATGCATAAGCTGAACCGCTTGTGGCACGGCCTACATTATCAGCGTCACGTGTTGCTGGCAGACTGGTTGCACGTTTCAAGTCTTCAATGATGAAATTCCATGCATCCTCACGGGAAGAAAGTGGTTTGCTTAATTCAGCCGGGTCAGTGATATATTTATCACGAACTATGATTTCTTTCCAGTTCAATAAAAGTTGCATGTGGTAATAAGCGCGGATAAAGTAGCCTTCATTGACCAATTGCTCGCGTGTTGCTGCGTCTATATTCTCATCGGGTATTTCTGCGGTTTTTTCAATTACCTGATTAGCAAAACTGATGCCTTTATAGTAACATTGCCAGTAATAACTGAACTGAGAGTTACCATTGGTGTAGGTGTAGTTGCCTAATTCCACCCAGTTCGGGTAATTCAGAGCATCGCTTCCTAATTGGATAATATCTTCACGATAGGCTTCCACCGGCCATTTGATTTCCGGGAAAGACCACATGTCACCCGAATAAGTCATCAGGTAAAGTTGGGAGTATGCGGCGGCAATTCCGGCTTCAGCATCAGACTGGTTGCGCCAAAAACTGCTTGATGTCAACTGGTCAGGAGATTCTACCGTGAGATAATCGTCACAAGCGCTAAATAAACTTGCAATGCAGATACTTGCTATGTATAATAGTTTCTTCATTTTCTTATTACTTTAAAGGATTAGAATGTAAGTTGAGCTCCAACGGTGAATGAACGGGTAAACGGATAAATCAATTTATCAACACCGGTATTCAACACACTGGCACGAGAGAATTCAGGATCTATACCATCATAGCCTGTGATAGTGAACAAGTTTTCACCACTTACATAGAAACGCAGTTTCTCAATATAGAATTTCTGCATGAGCGATTTGGGCAAAGTATAACCTAACTGTGCCTGACGCAGACGGACAAAATCACCGTTTTCAAGGAATCTGTCTGATTCTTTCATGTTGCCGTTCGGATCTTGATATACTGCGCGGGGAACATCCGTATTTCTATTGTCAGGAGTCCATGCATTCAATGTAGACTTCAGCATATTTGATTTAGAGTTCATTCCTTCATAGAAATATTTGTTTCCGTTATACAATTTGAAGTTCCATGCGCTGCCAAGTACGATTGAAAGGTCAAATCCTTTATAGCCGAATGACAGATTTAAGTTCGCTTCCAATGTCGGGATACCTGAGCCACAGTATTCTTTGTCACCGGCGTCTATGCTTCCATTACCATCTAAATCTTTAAAACGGATATCACCTGGTTGGGCATTAGGCTGTAATAATTGTCCATCCTTGTTTACATGGGCATTTACTTCATCCATACTTTGGAAGATACCGTCTGTTCTATAAAGATAGAATGCACCGATAGGTTTGCCCACTCTGGTTTCTGTCGGGAAATGCTCCGTTCCATATTTCAATCCTTCGCCCTGAAGAACTTGGTCTGCATCTGACAATTCAACCACTTTATTTTTGGTGGTGCTCATATTGAAACCGATATTGTAATCAAAGTCTTTTATAGCATCTCCCCAGTTTAATTCAAGTTCGAAACCGGTATTGCGTATCTTTCCGACATTCAGGGTGGGATTAGTCATACCTGCTGAAGGAGGTAAAACTTTTGTTATCAACAGGTCTTCTGTTTGGTTATAGTAGTAGTTTAATGTACCGGTTAATTTGCTGTTAAAGAAGCCGAAGTCGAAACCAATATTTTTGGTATCCGTTGTTTCCCATTTCAAAGAACGGTTTTCCAATCCGCGAGCGATACTTCCTGCCCATGCGTTATCACCGTTGCCTTTCACGTATCCTTGATACATTTCATTGTATGTACTAATCAGCGCAAGGAAGTCATAATATCCCAAAGCATTTTCATTACCCAAACGTCCCCAACTGACACGAAATTTCAAATTGTTCAGTGCAATGTCTTTCGGGAAGAATTCTTCCTGACTGATTCTCCAGCCTAATGCCACTGACGGAAAGCAGCCCCAACGGTTGTCTTTACCAAACTTGGATGAACCGTCATAACGTACAGTTGCCTGTACCAGATAGCGGTCATTATAATTATAGTTCAGTCGGCCGAAGAAAGAAGCGCGGTTATATTTCCATTTTGTTCCGCTACCATCAAATGTGCCACCTGCTCCTGCACCTACAGTTGAGAAAGATGGATCAAGAAATCCGCCCGGAGTTTCACTGGTTACCAATTTTCCGTCTTCTACTTTATAAACAGTGGTTTTACCTTCTACCCCAACAGAATTCCATGTATATTTGCGAGCAGTCATGGAAGTACCTGCCATTGCATTGACGTTGTGTTTTCCAAATGTCTTATTAAAACTTAATACATTTTCCCATACATGTTCTTCCCAGTATCCTGTGGTTTCGCTATGATAAGGATAGTCACGTTTGGCTTTTGGGTCAGCAACATAAGCCGGAGTATGATAAGTCTGACGCTGGTGTTCACCTCTGTATGCATAGCTTGTCTTGAAATTCAGCCATGGGGTGAAGTTCATAGTCAAGGCAACATTGGCTGTGGTATGATATTTTTTGTCTGTAGATTTTTCATAATGCTGGTCAGCCATAACATTACGGTTACTGGGCAGGTCATCAAAGTCACTTAAGCCGAAGCCATACTCTCTTGTATCATCATAGATAGGAACAAGCGGAGAAATCATGTACATTTCTTTAATGGAATATTCCGGTTGTTTGCTATCTGTAAATTTGAAAGCGATATTTGCATCTATATCAAAGATATATTTATTCATATGGAGTTTCAGACGGGCATTGTCTTGGCGATAGTTGTTACCTAGAAAAATTCCTTTTTCGTCGGCATGATTGTAGGAGAGTGAATACTGGGCGTTTTCGGAACCGCCACGGATACTAAACATATAGTTTTGTGAAACACCACCCCTTAGCATGGCATCTTGCCAGTCTGTATCTATTCCTGTGTTTTTATTTACAAATGCAGGCATAGTAACCTCTGTATCATTGGGATACTGGTTCATATAGTTCTGATACATTTGTTTATGAACACTTTTGTATTCTTCGGCATTTAGCAGTTCCAGCTTTTTTGCTACGCTTGTAAAGCTTACATAAGTACTGAAATCAATTTTCATGTCACCTTTTTTACCGTTTTTGGTAGTTACGATAATGACACCATTTGCAGCAACCGAACCATAGATAGCAGCGGCTGCACCATCCTTCAGTACTTCCATTGACTGAATATCTTGCGGATTCACATTTTCAATATCACCGGGAAAACCATCAATGATATAAAGAGGTTGGTTATCACCAAACGTTTTGACACCACGGATTTTAACCTGCACACCTGCACCGGCATTACCACCAGCCTTCATAATGTTTACACCTGCAATCTTACCTTGCAATGCTTCTGCAGGGTTGGTTGTGGTGCGCTTTACCAAATCGTCTATATCTACTGAGGAAATAGCACCGGTCATATCACTTTTCTTCATGGTACCATAGCCCACTACTACAACTTCATCCAGCATCTCAGTATCTTCTTTCAAAGTCACCCGGATGTTTGTCTTTCCGTTTACAGGGACTTCTTGTGTTGCATAGCCCACATAAGAAATAATAATAGTGGCTTTTGGGGATACGCTTAATGCAAAGTTACCGTCAAAGTCTGTGATGACCCCGTTGGTTGTACCCTTCTCTACTACACTGGCACCAATAATAGGTTCGTTGGCAGCATCAGTAACCAGACCAGTCAGTTGAATCGTCTGTGCTAATGCACCGAAAGGAGTCATAAAAGCAAAGAGTAGAATCAATAGCATGATTCTTTCCTTGAAATAATTCTTTTTACTCATGTGAATAAATTTTAAGGTTAATAATTGTTTTTCACATCGCTAAGTAATAGGTTGTATGTGCAAATTCCTAATTATTATACCCTACAAATGAACTACAATGAATAAAAAAACTCTCTTTTTTAATCTACAAATATAAATGTAATATATTGATATATAGTGTTCTATATAAAGAGATAATATCTACAAAATGCTGTTTAATAAAAACTATAAAAATATAGGTTCTTTAAATATTTTGTAGATAGTCTGTCAAGTCATCCTCCGAAGATAAGTTTAGAGATTTACGTAAACGATATCGATTCATGTTGATTGTTTTGGGAACATTTCCTGTGAGCATTGAGATTTCTTTGGTAGATAGATTTACCCGTAATAAAGTAGCTAGATATTTTTCTCCTTGTGTTAAATTAGGATGCCGTTCGGATAGCCGTTGAAGGAACTCCTGGTTCTTTTCTTCAACATTCATCAGCAAGGTGCTGTTCGTTTTATCTCCATTCTGATATTGGCTGATGAAGGCATTGACTTTCTTCAGATGAGGAATCAATGCTTGTTGGTCCATCTTATATCCTTGCTTTATCATTTCTCTGATTTTCTCTAGCAATTCATTACGGCTATGCAGGAATACAGCAAAACTGGTAGCTTCCTGACGACTGTTGTCTAATGCACTTTGGACAGATTTTAATTCGAGTTCTTGCTGTCGTACTTTAAGTTCTGCCAATTCATGTTCCGATTGCTCCAGATTATAGCGGGCAACCATTAACTGCATATTCTTTTTGCGTTTATACCATTGGTATAGAAATATACTGAGTACTATCAATGAGATGAATATGATTACTAGTACAAACAGATTCCGTTTCAGCAGCTCTATTTTATAAGCTTGTTCTCTTAGTTCTGCTTTCCTTTGTTGGTTTTGATATTGTTTATGGGAAATTTCCTGTTCTACGATGCGTAATTTACTTCCACTTTGCAACTCTTTGCTGAGAGTATATAGTTGCATCAGGCATTTATAAGCGTTTTTATGGTCTCCAAGGGCATCGTATACCCAAGATAAATATTCGTAATTATCACAAATCAGTTCTTTGGCACTAATGGAAGAAGCGACTTCGTATGCTCTTTGTAAAGCCATCAAAGCATTGTTGTATTGCTTTGCATAGAAGTATTGCTTTCCCATATTGTTATAGTTTTCCCCTAATGACCATTGAGAATTCAAGTTCTTGTTGATGACAATGGCCTCATTAATTAAACTTAGCTTTTCATTAAAATCACCCTCATATAAGCATAGATTATTCAAATTGGCGGATATCCCTCTTAAATTTTTCTGACTGCGGTTTATTGTAAGGGCTTGTTTAAGGAATTGTTCAGCTGTTTTGAACTCATTCATGGAATAATGGATGATGCCACGATCATTGTAGCATAGTGCGATAGAAATGGAATCTCCGATGGATTTAAAAATTGAGATGGCTTTCTCACTCATTTCGATCGCTTTGTTGTAGTCGGTCAGTTTGCAATAGAGTGCTCCTATCAGTGCGTAAATTTGTCCATTCAACTCTTTATTGGTAGGAGTTGCATACTCCAAAGCGTCATATAGATTTTTAATGCTCACATCAAAATTGCCTAATAGCTTTTCTGCCTGACTGTAATAGAACATTGCTTCAGCTTTTTGATCATTTTGCCTTTCTTCAGGAAATAATTCAATTACCTTGGCAGCATAGTAACTAGCCTGCTTCGGATTATTGTATAAGGCATCAACCGACTTTTTAATCAGTGTCTCGGCTTCTTGTTGCCTATTACGGGCATGAACCCATGAAAGGTTCAACAGGCAAAGGAGGATATATATAGGTAGGTTGTTTTTCATAATCAAGCGTATTTTTGCAAAAATAGTGATTTTCTTTGTAAAAAGACACTCTTGTTTCTCTTTTAAAAGAATATCTTTGCAAGCAACAATAAAGATGAACTATGTTATTACCTTATTTGAATAAAGACCTGATAGAAGCCGGTTGTGATGAGGCGGGTAGGGGATGTCTGGCAGGATCTGTATATGCAGCTGCTGTTATTTTACCTGTAGATTTTAAGAATGAATTGCTGAATGATTCCAAGCAACTGACGGAGCATCAGCGTTATGCGCTGCGAGAGATTGTGGAAAGGGAAGCATTGGCATGGGCTGTAGGTGTAGTGACTCCTGAAGAGATAGACGAGATAAATATCCTTAATGCGTCTTTTCTGGCAATGCATCGTGCTGTGGATCAATTGAAAATTCGTCCTCAACATTTATTGATTGATGGGAATCGTTTTAAAAAATATCAGGATTTACCGCATACTACAGTGGTAAAAGGAGATGGAAAATATCTGTCTATTGCTGCTGCATCTATTTTGGCGAAAACCTATCGTGATGATTATATGAATGGTCTGCATAAAGAATATCCTTTTTATGATTGGAATAGTAATAAAGGTTATCCTACTAAAAAGCATCGTGCGGCTATTCGTGAATATGGAACAACGCCATATCATCGGATGACTTTTAATTTGTTGGGGACAGATCCCCAATTAGAGATTCCTTTCTAATTTAAAGAATATATAGGAGGATGGGATAACTTCTTTGCATTTCATTTTACGTTGTTGAAAATAAGGCGAAGAATCTGTTTGATCCATATGGGTAGTAACAGATTCTTCGTTTCATTTTTTTACAATGGTCTCATGCTGCATATCAATATTTCCCTCGCTGGTAAGAGCGGTGTCCATAAATCGTAATAACCACAAAGCAGATAAATGGCAGGATAAATGAAACATTTACGGCTGGCATATTCCAAATGGTATTCATATCAATAATACTTGCTTGTAAAGGAGGAAGTACGGAACCTCCTAAAATAGCCATAATCAGGCCGGCTGCTCCAAACTTTGCATCATCTCCCAATCTGGTAAGCGCTATGCCATAGATCGTGGGGAACATTAATGACATACAGGCTGAAACAGCTACCAGGCAGTACATACCCCAGATATCCTGGAAGAAGATGACTCCGGCGGTGAAGCAACAACCCGCAATGGCAAGTATGGCCAATAATTTACCTGGGTTGAGGTAGCGTAAGATGAAGGTACAGACAAAGCGGCTGATACAGAAAATAACCATCGCAATGATGTTGTATTCTTGTGACAGCACTTCGGCGGCTTTTTCTTCCATACCTTGTGACATGAACAGATGTGTACCATATTGAATGATAAAGGTCCAACACATAATTTGCGCACCTACATAGAAGAACTGTGCCACGACTCCCTCACGGTAATGATGAATGGAGAAAATACGTTTCAAAGTCGGCCCGAAATTGATGCCGTGGGATTGGTCACCATTTTTAGGCATCTTAGTAAAACGGATAATGAGAAACATCACAAAGATGACAATACCGATTGTTAAATAAGGAGCGATGAGTACGGAAAGATCCGCATCTCTCACTATTGCAAACTCCATCGGATTCAGTTGAGCTCGTTCTGCCGTATCCATTGGATTCAGCTTTGCCTGGATAAAGTTCATGGCTACATACATTCCCAATAAAGACCCCATGGGATTGAATGATTGAGCCAAGTTGAGGCGTCGGGTAGCGGTAGCTTCCGTTCCCATGGACAAGATATAAGGATTAGAACTGGTTTCGAGGAAAGAAAGTCCACAAGTCAGGATAAAATAGGCTAGTAGAAACGGATAATAATTGCCGGTCATTTTGGCGGGGAAGAATAATAAGGCTCCTACGGCATAGAGGCCTAACCCTAACAGGATGCCAGCTTTATAAGAATATTTCCGGATGAACATTGCTGCCGGAAAAGCCATGGCGAAGTATCCGCCATAAAAAGCAACTTGTACCAATGCGCCATCGGTAACACTCATCCGAAAGATTTTCGAGAACGCTTTCACCATCGGATTGGTGATATCATTGGCGAATCCCCACAGGGCGAAGCAGCAGGTGACTAATATAAATGGTAGCACGTAGCTGACTCCATCTTTGTGCAGGATGGGTTGATCTGTATCTTTCATTTCTTAAATTAAAGATTGAGAATTAAAAATCTTGAGTTCAACTTATAAATGCAACTTTTTGGGTGCGGATAATAAGCAATAAAAA
>ERZ827469.77-NODE-77-length-137502-cov-12.902755_pt1 | contig 137502 bp, 117 predicted proteins | sample MGYA00519917_ERZ827469 | MGnify/ENA primary metagenome ERZ827469 (study PRJEB31778, sample SAMEA3449314) | human gut metagenome | biome: human gut; feature: human-associated habitat; material: faeces | place: United Kingdom | collected 2010/2012 ... | reverse complement strand
TGGAGGACGGGACGCGGGAAGACGAGGGGCAGTGGCAGGTGCGGCGGCCCGATGCGGACGGCAGCACGGTCCCCGGGGCCATGACGGGCACGGGCTACACGGCGGATGCCCCGGCCATGCCGTCACCGCCCGGCAGTGCGGCGGCCTTCGCTTCCGGGCGCACGGCCCCCGCGGGCCTGCGGGAAGCCGTGGCCCCTTCTGCGTTTTCGGCCGCGTCCTTCGCGGAGGATGCGGAGGATGCGGAGGGGACGGGGCGCTTGTCCGCCGACAGGCAGGAATTTTTCGAGAGCGCCCGGCAGACGGCCCGCTCGGCCATGCCGCCCGGACATGCGGCGACCGTGACGGCCCCGGAGAGCACGGGCGAAAACCTGGCGGAACATGCCCCTGTGCCGGAGACGGGCGGGCCGGAGGGCCTGCCGGGGACCGGGGATGCCGTCTGCGGGCCCGGCACCGACGTGACGGACGAAAGCGCCGCCGGACGGCATGAGCTGGTGGTGGGCGGCCTGACCTATCTGGGCCAGGTGGCCGGGACCTACCTCGTGCTGCGTGATGCTTCCGGTGCCCTGATGCTGCTGGACCAGCACGCGGCGCACGAGCGTGTGCTCTACGAACGCTTGCGCAAGGGGGCCTTCGCGGGCACGGCCCAGTGCCTGGCCCTGCCGCTGGAACTGGCCCTGCAGCCGGTGGAAGAGGAACGCTTTCTGGAAGTACGGGACAATCTGGAGCGCATGGGCTTCGATGTCTCCTGCTCCGGCGGCCGTCTGCTGGCCCGGGGCATCCCGCCCTCCCTGTCCCGCAGCGAGGCCGGGGAATTCCTGCGCGAGGTGCTGGCCGGCCGCAAGGACGACATCCGCGCCATGTTCATTTCCCTGTCCTGCAAGGGCGCCATCAAGGCCGGGCAGCGTCTGGCCGATGACGAGGCCGCGGCCCTGCTGCGCCAGTGGCTGCATACGCCGGAGCGGGAATACTGCCCCCACGGCCGCCCCAGCATCCTGCGCTGGGATGCCGTGGCGCTGGAGAAACTGTTCAAGCGGCGGCAGTGAGGCTTCCGGGCCTGTGTGCGCGGCAGCGCTCCCGTACCTGCGGGAACGCCACGTTCCTGTGCTGACGGCCTCCCGCCGCACGGCAGGTTCGTCCCCGCCCGGCAGCTTTCTGGCCGTGCCGTAAAAACAGGCATCCAGGTGCCATATGATAAGAAAAAGACCGGGACAGTCCCTCAGGGGGCTGTCCCGGTCTGTCATGCATGGGCGGGAGCCTCGGGCATCACAGGCAGGCGCGGCGTCTCATGAAGCGGGGATGCTGCCGCTGCCCAGTCCGGCGACTCTACTGCCGCATGGCCCGCAGGCCGTTGGCCACCACCAGCAGGGCCGTGCCCACGTCGGCGAAGACGGCCATCCACATGGTGGCGTGACCGGTGAAGGTCAGGGCGAAGAACAGCGCCTTGACGCCCAGCGCCAGCGTGATGTTCTGCACCAGGATGGCAAAGGTGGCCCGGGACAGGCGGATGAAGCGGGGGATCTTGCGCAGGTCGTCGTCCATGAGCGCCACGTCGGCGGTCTCGATGGCCGTGTCCGTGCCGTTGCCGGCCATGGCGAAACCGACATGGGCCCGGGCCAGCGCCGGGGCGTCGTTGATGCCGTCGCCCACCATGCCCACCGTGTGGCCCCGGGCTTCCAGTTCCTCGATGACGGCGAGCTTGTCCGCCGGGAGCAGACCGGCCTTGAAGCTGTCCACGCCCACCTGACGGGCGATGGCCGCCGCCGTGTGCTCGTTGTCACCGGTGAGCATGACCGTGGTCACACCCAGTTTTTTCAGTTCCCTGATGGCTTCCAGGCTGCTTTCCTTGAGCGTGTCGGCCACGGCCAGCAGGGCCTGGATGCCGTCGTCGCCCACGAGCGCGACCACGGTCTTGCCCTGCCGTTCCAGCCGGGAGATCTGCTCCCCGACCTCTGCCGGGCACCGGCCCAGCGATGCCGCAAGGCGGCGGTTGCCCAGGTACCAGCGCCGGCCGTCCATGACGCCGCTGACGCCCTGACCGGGCAGGGCCGTGAAGTCGTCCACGTCCCGCAGGGGGATATGGTCTTCCGCCGCGGCCTGGGCGATGGCGCCGGAAACCGGATGGTCGGAACGGGCCGCCAGGCTGGCCGCCAGCGAGCGGACTTCCGCCTCATCTTCCTGCCCGGTGCACAGGCAGTCGGTCTGGCGCGGCTTGCCGTGGGTGAGGGTGCCGGTCTTGTCCAGGGCCAGGCAGTCCAGGCGTCTGCCCTGTTCCAGGAACATGCCGCCCTTGATGAGGATGCCATAGCGGGTGGCGGCGGCCATGCCGCTGACGATGCTCACCGGCGTGGAGATGACCAGGGCGCAGGGGCAGCCGATGACCAGGATGACCAGGGCGGTATAGATGGCGTCCGTCCAGGCGCTGCCCAGGAACAGGGGCGGCACCACGGCGGCCAGCAGGGCCACCAGGAAGACGGCCGGGGTGTAATAGCGCGCGAAGGTGTCCACAAAGCGCTGCATGGGGGCGCGGCTGCCCTGGGCCTCTTCCACGGCATGGATGATGCGGGCCAGCGTGGTGTCCGTGGCCGCGGCGGTCACCCGGAACTCGAAGGAGCCGGAGGTGTTGAGGGTCCCGGCGTAGACCGTGTCCCCGGCCTTCTTTTCCACCGGCATGCTCTCGCCGGTGATGGGCGACTGGTCCACTAGGGAACGGCCGTCCAGCACCAGACCGTCCAGGGCGATCTTTTCGCCGGGGCGCACGCGCACGCGGCTGCCCACGGCCACCGTGCGGATGTCGGCTTCCTGCCAGCTGCCGTCCTCACGCAGCACCGTGGCCGTATCGGGCGCCAGGGCCAGCAGGTCCTTGATGGCGTTGCGGGCCCTGTCCAGGGCCTTGGCCTCGATGGCTTCCGAGACATTGAACAGCACCATGACCATGGCGGCTTCCGGGAACTGCCCGATGAGCACGGCCCCGGTGACGGCCACGGACATGAGGGCGTTGATATTCAGGTCGAGGTTGGAGACGGCCAGCCAGCCCTTGCGGTAGGTGGTCAGGCCGCTCAGCAGGATGGCGGTGAGGGCGCAGCACAGGGGCAGGAGCGTCAGTACGGGCCAGCCGCCCACGCTCCAGGTGGCCGGGTCGAGCCCAAAGGGCCGCGCCCCCCAGTGCTGGATAAGCTCCAGGATCTCGGCCAGGGCGGCAAAGCCGCCGGCCACGGCCAGCCGCTTCCAGGGGATGCGGGGGGCCGGGATGGCGTCCTGGGGCCGTGCCGTCCCTTCCAGCAGCCGGGCGCCCATGTCCAGGCTTTCCAGGGCGGCGGTGATGGCCGGGAGGGCCGCGGGCTCGTGCCGCACGCGCACATGGCGCTGCATCAGGTCGACCTCAAGGCCGAGCACTCCCGGCAGGCCGTCCAGGGCCTTGCGGATGAGGCGTTCTTCCGTGGGGCAGTCCATGCCGTCCACCGAAAAGACGGCCGTGGCGCCGCCGGCGGCATCCAGCGGTTCCGGCGTCATGTCGATGGCCTTCAGGGCAGCCTCGATGGACGCCGTGGACGGGAGCTCGTGCTCCACGGTGAGCACACGCTGCATAAGGTTGAAGCCGAGCCCGGTGATGCCCGGGACGGTGGCCAGTTTTTTTCTGATGAGCGCCTCTTCCATGGGGCAGTCCATGTTGAGGATGCGGTACACGGCACGCGTGGCGGAAGGGGCCGCCAGCGTGCTCCAGTCCACGGCCTGGGGCGCGTCATGGCCGCAGCAGCAGCCGTCATGCGCGTGCGCATCGTGGCCGCCGTTTTCGTGTTCGTGCGCGTGGCAGTCTGCCGCATGGGCAGGCGGGTAGCCGTCGTGCCCGTGGTCGTCATGCCCGTGGTCATGGTCGCAGCATGCATGGCTGTGGCCGTGGCACTCATGTCCGTGGCCGTCGCGGGCGGCGTGTTCGTGATCGGCGGGCGGGGTGGCGCGGGCCACCTTGTCACATACGAAGCCTTGCGGGTGCCAGGCACCGCAGGGGCATAAAAACAGTGCGTCACTGCTCATGGTCGTTCCTCCACGGGGATGCCGGTGTCCGGCGTCCTCTTGTCGTTCTTGCTATACCTGGACCATAAGGTCTATAGTCGCTATAGGGTCAAGAGGAAAGGAAGCCCCGGGGAAAAAATTTTTCCGGCCGCTGCCGGCATGGCCCGGACAGGCCGGACAGATCGGACAGGGAGGACGCGCATGAAAGTGAAGATAGGCGAGCTGGCAAAGATGACCGGCTGCCAGGTGGTCACCATCCGCTACTATGAGAAGGAGGGGCTGCTGAAGCGCCCGGAACGCACGGAACGGAACTATCGTCTCTACGGGGAGGAGGACATGGCGCGGCTGCGCTTCATCCGGCATTGCCGCCAGCACGGCATGAGCCTGGACGAGATCCGCACCCTGCTGGTGTACAGCGACCACCCTACGGGCAGCTGCGAGTGGATCAACGCGCTCATCCGCAAGCATATCGAAGCGGTGGAGCAGCAGATACGGGACCTTGAGCACCTCAAGGCGCATCTTGAATCCCTGTACCACACATGCGACGGCAGCCGGGAAGGGGGCTGCGGCATCCTGAAGAGCCTCATCGACGGCGGGAACTGCCTGTACTGCCAGGCGCGGCAGCGGCGCGCGGGGCAGGAGCATCCCTGAGTCCCGCGGGGCCGTCTTTCGGCCCCTCTGCATTCGGACGGGAAGAAAAAAACGGGGCGGACCAGCCGCTGGTCCGCCCCGTCATCCTTGTACCGGGATGCCCGGCCTAGCGCGCGCCCTTGGGGAAGAGCACCACGCCCACGGTCTTGAAGATGATGTGGATGTCCAGCAGGATGGAGATGTTCTTCACATAGAACAGGTCGTATTCCAGCTTGTGGCGGGCATCTTCCTCATTGGCGCCGTAGGGGTAGCAGACCTGGGCCCAGCCGGTGAGGCCGGGCTTCACGGTATGGCGCAGGCTGTAATAGGGGATGTGTTCCTTGAGCTGTTTCACGAAGGTCATGCGTTCGGGGCGGGGGCCGATGAAGCTCATGTCGCCCTTGATGATGTTCCAGATCTGGGGCAGCTCGTCGATGCGCACCTTGCGGATGAACTTGCCTACGCGGGTCACGCGGGCATCGTTGGCGGCGGCCCAGACGGCGCCGTTCTTTTCGGCATCGGTGCGCATGGAGCGGAACTTGTAGACCGTGAATTCCTTTTCATACAGGCCCACGCGGTCCTGGCGGTAGATGACCGGGCCCGGCGATTCCAGACGGATGAGCAGGGCGGTGATGAGCATGACGGGCGCGGCCGGGATGAGCAGCATCAGGGACAGGAACAGGTCGAAGGCGCGCTTCAGGCGGCGCAGGCTGCCGCGGGTGTTGAGCGAGAAACCTTCGGTCTGCAGCAGCCATTCCTCGGTGATCTGGGAAAGGGGCAGGCGCTGCACCACATGCTCGTAGAAGGTGCGGATGTCCACCACCATGGCGCCGTGCAGCTTGGCTTCCAGCAGGTCGTGGGCGATGTCGTCGTCGATGGGGGCGTCGGGCAGCAGCACGATCATGGTCGCATTGTGCTGCCTGGCGGCTTCCAGGGCCATGAAGGGCGGGCCGAAGCATTCACCGGCGTCGGGATCCTGGTCCTTTTCGCCCACATAGCCCAGGATGCGGGCCTTGGGCAGGCCTTCGGCCAGCAGCTTGCGCACCTTGCCGCCGCGGTCCACGCCCACCAGCAGGACGCGCAGGGGATGGGTCAGCTTGTCGGCATTGAGGTAGTAGAGGAAGCGCCAGCCCAGGCAGAACACGAAGGAGAGCGCGAAGAGCAGGAGCACGGTCACGCGGTCGAAGCGCCAGTTCTCCAGGGCGAAGGAGGCCGTGGCCGAGCTGATGATGCCCAGCACGCAGGCCACCAGGATGCGGCCCAGGGTGTCCTTGAAGTCCTCCATGCCCACGCTGTAGGCATCGAGGATGTAGAAGAACAGCAGGTAGAAGAAGATGGTGAACAGGGACGCGCCGGTATAGTCGTCAAAGACGCTCAGGTCGGGCGCGATGGTCACCATGCCCGAAACGGCCAGGGCCAGCAGGATGCAGCACAGGTCCACCACCTGCATCAATGCCATGCGGTAACGGCTGATCATAGTTTCTCCATTGTTTCATACAGGGGACGGGACAGGCCCGTGCGGCCCGCATGCGGCGGGCGGGCTGTCCCCGTGGGCGCGAGCCGTCCCGGCGGGGCCGGGACAGGAGCGGGCCGCTCCGGGCCCGCTGTGGTTTCCCCGGTTATCCGGCTGCGCGGGGCACGCGCATGTCCACCAGGATCTTTTCGGCCACGACCTCGGCGTCGAATTCGCGGCAGGCCAGCTCCCGGCCGGCGGCCCCCATGCTGGCCAGCAGCCCGGGATCGTCCAGAAAGCGGCGCATGGCGGCGGCCAGCGAACGGGGATCGTGGGCGGCGCAGAGGAAGCCGTTCACGCCGTCTTCCATCACTTCACGGCAGCCGGGCACGTCCGTGACCACGGCGGCACGGCCCATGCTCATGCCCTCCATGATGGACGTGGGCGTGCCTTCCCGCCACGAGGGCAGCACCAGCGCATGGCAGGCCGCCACATAGGGGCGCACGTCGCGGGTCTCGCCCAGATATTCGATGCTGCCTTCGTCCTGCCAGCGGCGCACCTGGGCCAGGTCCACACTGCCCAGGCCCTGTTCCGGCGGGCCCAGCAGCTGGAAGCGGGCGGCGGGGTACTGCGTTTTCAGCTCCCTGGCCGCGGCGGCGTATTCGTGCAGGCCCTTGCCCTCCAGCAGGCGGCCCACCAGCAGGAAGATGATCTCCCGCGCCTGGGGGGCGCAGTCCCCGGCGGGCAGGGGCGGCAGGGGCGCTTCGGCAAAGCGGCGGATGTCCACACCGGTGCCGCCGCGCGCCATGAGCACGCGTGCGCCGTGGCGCAGGATGCCGACCGTGCGGAAGAGCTCGGCGTCGTCGCGGTTCTGGAAAAACACGCCTTCAGCCCCGGCAAGGGCGCAGTGGTACAGGCCGATGCTCAGGCGGTTGACGCATTTCTTGAAAAAGGTGTCCGCCTCGAAGGCGTAGCCCAGGCCGGTGATGGTGGCGTAGATGTGCGGCACCCGCGCCAGACGCGCCGCCATGCAGCCGTAGATGACGGGCTTGATGGTGGTGGCGAAGAGCAGGTCCGGCTTTTCCTGCCTGAACAGGCGGTACAGGGCGTGCATGGTGGCCATGTCGCGCAGGGGGTTGAGGCCCTTGCGGTCCAGGGGATAATGGCACAGGCGCACGGCCGGACCTTTCTGGAAGGAGGGATCCTCCTCCCCTATGGCGCGGATGGCGGCGTCGGCGGCGTCGTCGCCCGCGGGCACGGCGCAGAGCACCTCATGCCCGGCGGCACGCATCCGGCGCATGAGGACGGTCCAGAAATTGGAAGTGGAGCGGGCCTGATTGCCCAGGACGAATATTTTCACGGCATATCCTTTGCCCATCTGTCCGGCGGGCGCGCTCCGTGATGGGGCGCTGTCTGACCTGGGGGAAAACGGCATCCCCGCCTGTCCGGGCCGGAAGGGGCCCTCTGGGGGTGCCCTCCTGTTTGGTGGGCTCTTCACGGGCTATACCAGCATCCCTTGCCGCTGAAAAGAGGCAAAGGGGCCCTGCGGGCGGCCACGGGATGCGGCCGAAAAAACGCAATTCCGGCAGGATGCGGAAAAAAGCCCCTGCCGGGGGCCGGGCGCCGTCTTTTGACAGCGGCGTCGGCACAGCGTACAAGGAAAGCACGCCGTCTGTGCCGCGAAGGCGGGCCCGCCCGTTTTCGCGGCCTCCCGGCGGGCAATCACGACCTCTATTAAGGAAGGCTATATGAGCGCCTATATCCAACTGTGCGAAAAGATGCGTGCCGAACCCTCCACCTGGCTGGTGACCGGCGTTGCCGGCTTCATCGGCTCCAACCTGCTGGAACATCTGCTCAAGCTGGGGCAGACCGTGGTGGGGCTAGACAACTTCCTCACCGGCTACCAGAAGAACCTGGACATGGTGGAAGCCCTGGTGGGCCCCGAAGCCTGGAGCCGCTTCACCTTCATCGAAGGCGACATCCGTGACCTGGATACCTGCCGCAAGGCCTGCGAAGGCGTGGATCATGTGCTGCACGAGGCCGCCCTGGGTTCCGTGCCGCGCTCCATCGACGATCCCATCCTGTCCAACAGCTGCAACATCACCGGTTACCTCAACATGCTGGTGGCCGCGCGTGATGCGGGCGTGAAAAGCTTCGTCTACGCCGCCTCCTCCTCCACCTACGGCGATTCCCCCGAACTGCCCAAGGTGGAGGACAAGATCGGCCATCCCCTGTCGCCCTATGCCGTGACCAAGTACGTGGACGAGCTCTATGCCGACGTGTTCGCCCGCTGCTATGACTTCACCACCGTGGGCCTGCGTTACTTCAACGTCTTCGGACAGCGTCAGGATCCCTACGGCGCCTATGCCGCCGTCATCCCCCAGTGGTTCGCCAGCCTGCTGAAGAAAGAGACCGTCTTCGTCAACGGCGACGGCGAGACCAGCCGCGACTTCTGCTACATCGACAACGTGGTGCAGGCCAACCTGCTGGCCAGCTTCGCCACGGTCGAAGCCCGCAACAAGGTCTACAACGTGGCCTTTGGCCAGCGCACGACCCTGAACGAACTGTTCGACCTCATCCGCGAGGAAGTGGTGCGCCACATGCCCGAAGCCGCCACGGCCACGGCCACGCACCGCGACTTCCGTGCCGGTGACGTGCGCCACTCCCTGGCCGACATCACCCGCGCCCGCACCCTGCTGGGCTATGAGCCCCAGTTCGACGTGCGCACCGGCCTGCGCCTGGCCGGCGACTGGTACGCCGCCAACCTGTAGGCGTTCCTTTCGTTTTTGAGACAAAGGCCCCCGACGCGTTTTTCGCGTCGGGGGCCTTTTGTCTTCCAGGGGATGGATCGTGCGGGGAGGGGCCCCCGCATCTTCTCCCTCTGCCGTCCTTTTCTGTTCCATGTGAAACGTCCAGGCCCTCCTGCCAGGGCAGAAGGGCCTGGACGTCGGATAAAGCACGCTGGGGAGGGGGGAGTTTGAGGGGGGGAGCCCCTCTCGCGGCCGCAGCGACCGGATGGCGGCCGCAGGCCGTGCCCGTTGCGATGGAGGAAGCTACGGGCATCGGCAGCTATGCTGAGGGGGTCCCCCCTCAAATAAAGGTCTTGTGTCAGGCAGCAACGCTGCCACAAAAAAACAAAGCTCCCGGCTACACGTGCAGCAGCACGGACAGGGGGATGTCGCCCAGCACCGTGCGGCCGCCCAGGGCATCCAGCTCCATGAGCATGCAGCAGCCCGCCACGGTGGCGCCGCTCCGGCCCACCAGACGGATCATGGCGTCCACGGTGCCGCCGGTGGCCAGCACGTCATCCACGATGAGGACACGGTCTGCCGGGGCCAGGGCGTCCTTGTGCAGGCACAGGGTATTGGAACCGTATTCCAGGTCATAGCTGACCTCGAAGGCCGCACAGGGCAGCTTGCCGGGCTTGCGCACCGGGGCCAGGCCCACGCCCAGACGCTGGGCCAGTGGCGCCGCGAACAGAAAGCCCCGCGCTTCGGCAGCCACGACGCGGGTGGGCCGCAGGGGCCGGGCCGCGTCGGCCATCCGTCCGATGACCTCCCCGAAGGCCTCGGGCGAGGCCAGCAGGGGCGTGATGTCATAGAACAGGATGCCGGGCTTGGGGTAGTCGGGGACATGACGGATGAAGGCGGCGATATCCATGCGGGCTCCTTGCGGGGAAAGCGGGAAAAAAGGGGATGTCCGGCATCAATGGCCGGAATAGTCCAGGACATTGTTCAGGGGCGCGCTGCTGCTTTTGACCTGACCGCCGGCGAACACATGCCGGGTCAGGCGCCAGCCGTCCATATCGAGCACGTCCAGCTTGCCCTGCATGTCCGGTGTCAGATGGGTGCGGAAGGCCGCCACCACCTCGTCTTCGGGAAAGTAGGCGCCTTCCATGGAGATGCGGGCCATGTCGCCTTCCTGGCAGAGCAGGGGCACATCCTCGTCCTCGTTGAGGGCGTCGCGCAGGGCCGACTCCAGCGCCGCGTACAGGGCGGGCGTCACAGGGTAGACATGGCCGTAGGCCTTGACCAGGGGATCGCGCACAGCAGGCTCCGGGGAAAGGGATTGCGGCAGGCGGACGGGAGGGGCGCGTTCGTCCGGCGGCCGGAACAGGCATCCATTCTGGAACAAGTGCCCCAAAAAGGAAAGGCCCCGCGCGCGGCGGGGCCCGGAACGCAAAGGGCCCCCGGAGGGGCCCCGCGGGATATCCTGTTTACTTGCCGTCCACGATGGCCTTGATCTTGCGGGCCATGGGCTGCACCAGATCGCGCAGGCTGCTGATCATGATCTCTTCGGCGGCGCCGCTGGAGGGGATGCCGCTGCGGGTCTGGCTGGAGTTGAGGGTCTCTTTGCTGATCTTCTTCCCGTCACGGCTGGCCAGGCGGTAGGTGGCGCGCATGGAGGTGGCCAGTTCGGTGGCGGAGACCTCACGCAGCCAGGCCTGTTCCACGGTACCGGTGACGATGTAGTCGGGGTTGCCGCTGCGGGCCTGGTTCTCGTCCAGGGCATAGGAGACCTGCACGCCCTGGCGGCGCAGCTCGTCGGCCAGGCCGCGGCTCACCCACTGGGCCACGTCGTCGCTGGCCACGAAGGCGCTGCCGTCACGGCGCACGCCGAGGTTGGTGGTATCCTGGCGGTTGTCGGTGAAGGGCACCACGGTCACGCGCGGGGCGTTGGGGGCGGGCAGCACGGGATTGACCGCGGGCGCGGGCGAAAGCAGGCGCACGGTGTTGCTGGGACCGCAGGCAGTCAGGAACATGGCCAGCATGAGCGCCAGCGACAGGGGGAGGAGGCGTGTGATACGGGCGGATTTCATGGCAAGGTCTCGCAGGAAAGATGTTTTAAAAAGTTTTGAGACTTTTTATATACGCAATGTCCTTGTCTTGCAAGGTCTGGGGGCTCGTGGTAGCGTGGCCTCCACATTGCGCATGCTATGCAGGAGTTTTTATGATCGACCTCAAACTGGTGCAAAAACAGCCCGAAGTGCTGGCCAAGGCCCTGGCCGACCGGCAGTCGCCGCTGAAAGTGGACGAGTTCCTCGAACTGGACGGCCGCCGTCGTGCGCTGCTGGCCGAAGTGGAAAGCCTGAAACAGCAGCAGAACGCCGCCTCCCGCCAGGTGGCCCAGATCAAGCGTGAAGGCGGGGACGCCTCCCACATGATGGAAGAGCTGGGCGCCCTGTCGGCCCGCATCAAGGCCCTGGACGTGCAGACCGCCGAAGCCAAGGCCGCTGTGGAAAACTGGCTCATGGGCGTGCCCAACATCCCGGACGCCAGCGTGCCCGTGGGCAAGGACGAGACCGAGAACGTGGAGGTGCTCCGCTGGGGCACGCCGCGCCAGTTCGATTTCGAGATCCGCCAGCACTGGGAGCTGGGCGGCGCCGCCCTGGATTTCGAGCGCGCCACCCGTCTGGCCGGCAGCCGCTTTGCCCTGTACATGGGCTGGGCCGCCCGTCTGGACCGCGCCCTGGTCAATTTCTTCCTGGACCAGCATGTGAAGCACGAGGACTACATCGAAGTCTGTCCTCCCTTCATGGTCAACCGCGCCACCATGACCGGCACGGGCCAGCTGCCCAAGTTCGAGGAAGACCTCTTCAAGATGCCCGCCTGGGACTACTACCTCATCCCCACCGCCGAGGTGCCCCTGACCAACATCCACGCTGGCGAGGTGCTGGACGAGGCCGACCTGCCCCGCGCCTACTGTGCCGCCACGCCCTGCTTCCGTTCCGAGGCCGGCGCCGCCGGCAAGGACACGCGCGGCCTGATCCGTCTGCACCAGTTCACCAAGGTGGAGATGGTGCGCTTCGCCCATCCTGACGACAGCTTCAACCAGCTGGAAATCATGGTGGGCCATGCCCGCACCCTGCTGGAAAAGCTGGAGCTGCCCTACCGCGTCATCACCCTGTGCACGGGCGACATGGGCTTCGGTTCCGCCAAGACCTATGACCTGGAAGTCTGGCTGCCCGCCCAGAACACCTACCGCGAGATCTCCTCCTGCTCCAACTGCATCGATTTCCAGGCCCGCCGTGCGGACATCCGCTTCAAGCCCAGGGGCGGCAAGAGCGCCTACTGCCACACCCTCAACGGCTCCGGCCTGCCCACCGGCCGCGCCATGGCCGCCATCCTGGAGAACGGCCAGCAGAAGGACGGCAGCATCGTGCTGCCCAGGGCCCTGGTGCCCTACATGGACGGCGTGGAAGTCATCGAGCCTGCGGGCAGGAAGTGATCCACAGTCGACAGCGAATCTGACAAGGCGGTGTCCCTGCGCGGGATGCCGCCTTTTTTCGTGCCCGTGCCGTAGAAAACACAGAGGGCGTGTTCGGGGAGCGGGCAGCCGTGCCCTGCGAAGGGGCCGGGATGGACGGGAAAGGGGCGCTGCCCGGGCCCCGGCGGGGAAGGCCGTCTGGCGCTTCGGGCCTGCCGGCTGCCGTGACCGGCGCCGGAGTATGGAAAGGGAGGGGGATGCCCGTCCAGCCGTGGGCGCGCGCATAAAAAAAGCGGCCTGCCGCGTGCGCGGCAGGCCGTGGAGCCTCGCCCGTTGCGGGCGGGCCGGCTCCCCGAGGAGTGGGAGCCGGTGGAGGGTTCCTCAAGAGGGGGGATTACTGTTTCTGCACCGTGATGGAACGGGCAGCAGGAGCTTCGGGCTGTTTGCGGGGGATGACGATGGTCAGCACGCCGTTCTTGTGGCTGGCGCTGATGTTGTCCACATCAGCATCTTCCGCCAGGCCGATCTGGCGGCAGAAGGAGCCGTAGACGCGTTCCTGCACATGGCAGACGGGTTCCTTGGCTTCCGCCTTTTCGCCTTCGGCGGCGGGGGCGGCGCAGCTTTCCATCTTCTTTTCGCCTTCAACGGTCAGCATGCCGTCACGGACTTCGACCTTGACTTCATCGGGATCCACACCGGGCACTTCCATGTGGATGGTGTAGGCCTTGTCGTCGCTGTGGATGTCCAGGCTGGGACGGATGTCGGCCTGCGGCTTGTCCATCAGGCTGGTCGGCCAGCCGGGGGTGAAGAAACCATTGAACAGACGGTCGATATCATGATGCAGGCGGTCCAGGGGCTGGAAGCTCTGTTCGGGCTGCTGGGCGTTGCGGGGAGAGAACCAATGCTGGGGATATACACGGATAAGGCTCATTTCAATGCCTCCTGATATTTTTCTTGTTGCCATAGAAGTAAGATGGGACGGCTTGTTGTCAACAGGCTGTGGAAAACTTTTTTCAGCAAACGGGGAAAAGACGCCATCGCGTGCTTCGGCCCGCTCCCGGCAGACGGAGAGGATCTCCGGCCCGCATGGCCGGGGATTGCCAAACCCCGGAGGCGGGCGTATGGTGGCTGCATTCTCAGGGCGGGGTGCAAGTCCCCACCGGCGGTGATGGCGGTTTTCCGCATGAGCCCGCGAGCGCCGTACCATGCAACGTGGTGCGGGTCAGCAGATACCGGTGAGATCCCGGAGCCGACGGTAACAGTCCGGATGAAAGAGAACGGTTCGTTTTTCTGCCGTGTGGGGCGCAAAAAAGGACGGTCTTGGCGGCCGCCCCGCAGCGCGCACGGCAGCCGTGCCCTGATGCACATCTTCCGGCCCGTCCGGGCCGACCAAGGAGACGATGATGCATCAGTCCCCCGATATCCTGGCTTCTTTTGGTGATTGGGAAACGCGTATGGAACGCGCCCTGGCATCCGTGCGCGCGGGCCGGGGCGTCCTGGTGGTGGACGACGAGGACCGCGAGAACGAAGGCGACCTCATCTATCCCGCCCACAGCCTGACCAACGCGCAGATGGCCCGCCTCATCCGGCATTGCAGCGGCATCGTGTGCCTGTGCCTCACTGACGAGCGCGCCACCCGCCTGGACCTGCCGCCCATGGTGGCCCGCAACACCAATACCCAGCAGACCGCTTTCACCATCTCCATCGAGGCCGCCGAGGGCGTGACCACCGGCGTTTCCGCCGCCGACAGGGTGACCACCGTCAAGGCCGCCGTGGCCGAGGACGCGCGTCCCGGGGACCTGCGCCATCCCGGCCATGTGTTCCCGCTGCGGGCCCGCCCCGGCGGCGTGCTGGAGCGGCGCGGCCATACCGAGGCCACCGTGGACCTGATGTCCCTGGCGGGCCTGCCGCCCTGCGGCGTGCTGTGCGAGCTGACCAACGATGACGGCACCATGGCGCGCCTGCCGCAGGTGGCGGACTTTGCCCGTGCCCATGACCTGCCCCTGCTGGCCGTGGCGGACATCGTGCGCTGGCGTGAACGGCAGGAGGGCCGGGCCTGAGCCCCAGCCGTCTGATCCCCTTTTCCTGTCCCGGGACAGGGCTTGCCGTGGCCGCCGGCCGGAGTCGATGCATACCAGGAAAGAACGCTGCCGGCGGCCGGCCGGGCAAGTATGAAAAAAAAGGACGCTGTGCAGCGTCCTTTTTTCATGCCCGGGCCCGGGATGGCGGCGGGATGGGGAGAATCGCCTCCGCCGGATCAGTGCTGATGGTGCAGGAGACGGTCCAGGAGGAAGGGGCGCAGGGCCATGAGGGCTTCCCATGTGGGGATCATGGAGATGATGGAAGCCGCGAGCATGAGGCTGATGCCGGCCCACATGTTCCAGGGGATCTCCTCGCCGAGGAGCAGCATGGCAAGGATGGGCGCCAGCACCGGCTTCAGGAAGAAGACCAGCGAGCCCTGCATGGCGGAGGTGGCCTCCATGCCCATGAAGTAGCAGGCATAGCCGCCCGCGGTGATGAAAACGCAGATGTAGAGCACATTGAGGATGTTGGCCGTGGTGTAGCCGCTGAAGAAGGGCATGGCGGCGAACATGGGCAGGCCGGCGGCCCGGAGGGCGTCGGCCACGGCGGGGATGTGGCTGACGAGCATGAGGACGATCATCTCGGCGCTGGCGGCCAGACAGCTGAAGCAGGTGACGGCCACGCCGGAATACCGGGCGCACTGTTTTTTGCCCAGCACGGCATACAGGGCGAAGGTGGCGGCCGAGAGCAGCACCAGGATGATGCCCGCGGGGTCCAGCGTGGTGTGCAGCGGGTCGATGATGATGACGGCGGCCGCCACTTCCACCACCAGGGCCATGATGTGCTGGGGCCGGATGTCGGAGCGCAGGATGAGATAGGCAAACGCCAGCACCAGCACGGGGTTGCAGCTGAACAGCACGCTGACCACCGAGGCCGGGGCGTAGAGGATGGACATCTGGTAGAGCATCATGCTCACCACCAGGCCCACGAAGCCGAGCCCGGCAAAGCCTTTCCACGCGGCGGCGGTGACCCGTGCCCCGTGCTGGCGCAGGCCGCGCAGGGCAAAGGGGATGAGCAGCAGCCCGCCCACGAGGAAGCGGGTGCAGGTGAGCTGCATGGGGTTGAAATCATGGGCCACGGTCTTCAGGGCCACTTCCATGGAGCTGAAGAAGACGGTGGCAAGCAGAATGAAAATGTATCCGCGGTTCATCGTTCAAGATCCCTGGTTGGAAAACGGTTGCGGGAGAAGTGCTGCGCTTGCCTATAGCAGGGTGTCCTGATACGGTAAAATGCTTAATTGATATCATAGCCATATCAAAAATGCATGACAGGAGAGCGCATGGAGCTGAACTGGGAGCTTTGCCGGATATTCTACCAGGTGGCGCGCTGCCGCAATTTCAGCCGGGCGGCGGCCATGCTGTTCACCAGCCAGCCCGCGGTATCGCGCTCCATGGCGGCCCTGGAACGCGAGCTGGGCTGCCGCCTGTTCATCCGCAACCGGCGCGGCGTGGAGCTCACGCCCGAAGGCCGCGTGTTCTATGCCCATGTGGAGGCGGGCTGCGAGCAGTTCCGCCGGGGCCGGGAAGAGCTGGAGCAGGCCGTGGGCCTGCAGTCGGGCAGCATCGCCCTGGGGGCCAGCGAGACGGCGCTGCGCCACTGGCTGCTGCCGCGGCTGGACCGCTTTCATGCCCAGTATCCGGGGGTGCGGCTCCGGCTGTTCGGCGGTACGTCCCGTCAGGCCATCGAGGAGCTCAAGTCCGGGGCCATCGACTTCGCCGTGGCCGCCGTGCCCGGCGGCGGTTTCCGGGCCCTGAAGGAGACATGCCTGTGCCCGCTGCGGGACGTTTTCGTGGCCTCGCCGGCCTTCGGCCGGCTGCGCGGCAGGGACGTGCCCCTGGACGAGGTGATGCGGCATCCGTTCATCTGCCACAAGCAGGGCAGCCTTACCTTTGAATTTCTGGAAAGCCTGTGCAAGGCGCGGGGCGTGGATTTTGTCCCGGCCATGGAACCCGATACCACGGGCCTGGTGCTGGAGCTGGCCCGGCACGGCCTGGGCATCGGCTTTTTGCCGGAACCGGCCGCCAGGGCGGCACTGGACGCCGGCGAGGTGTTCGCCCTGCGGATCACGGGAACGATCCCGCCGCGCAGCATCAGCCTGCTGGAATATGACGGCCACACCCTGAGCCTGGCCGCACGCCGCCTGCGCGACATGCTCATCCAGGAGGCGACGGCCGGGGACGCGGCCTGAGCTCCGGGACGGCCGGGGCCGCCGTCGCGGCCGGGCCTTCGTGCCTTCCGGCCGTGGCGTGCGTCCGGGCGGGACGCGGGCCCGCATGGCGAAAGGCCGTCCCCCGGGAAGGCCTTTCACGGCCGGTGCGGCATCCGCCTGTCCTGGCCGGTGAAAGCCCCTGCCTGGGCCTTGCCCGCGGCTTCCAGGAAGCGCTGGCCGAGGATGGCCGGGGCCACGGTGCGCAGGGTGGTGCCGCCCAGCTCAAGGCTGTTCTCCTCATGCATGGGGCGGCTGGCCCCGGCCCGTTCCACTTCCCTGGCGAAGGCCTCGCGCAGCAGGCGGAAGGAGGCCTCCACCTCGGGATAGCTGTTGTCCTCGCGCCAGGGCAGGCGCAGGCTCTGGCTGCCGTGCCGCCCCTTGTGGGACGGGATGGAGAGCTGGTAGTACGGCCGGTCATCGCTGCCGTCCCGCCCGGCCCGTTCGTGCTGCCCGGGCCAGCAGTGTTCCTGCCAGGATTCCGGCGGCTCGGGGATGAGCGAGGTGATGCTCAGCGGCGGTGTGGCCAGCGCGCGTTCAAAGTCTTCCAGGGTGACGGTATAGGTCAGGACAGGGCGCAGGTTGCCGCGCTTTTTTTCTATTTTCCAGGTGATCCGCATACAGGCTCCTTGATGGTCAGGCTCCGGCGGGCAGGCGCAGCAGCTCGCCGAAGGGGGGCCGTTCCCCTCCCTGTCCCCAGACGGCCCAGAGCAGGGGGCAGGCGGGCTCGTCGGGGAAGGACGAACATTCCAGATCCGTGAACCAGAGCAGGCAGGCCGGGCGCAGGCCGTTGTCGTCCAGCCAGCGGCCCACGGGCTTAAAGTCCGTGCCGCCGCCGCCCACGGGGCGCAGGTGCAGGGGCAGGTCCTGCCGCCGGAAGGTCTGCACGGCCTGCACGCGGCTGTCGTGGAAGATGACCACCAGTTCCGTCTCGTAGGCCGCGAGGATGGACGACAGTTCTTCGCAGAACAGGGACAGGGCGGCATCGTCCACCGAGCCCGAGCAGTCCACGGCCACGGCCAGCTGCGGGATGCGCTGTTCCTGCCGCCCGGGCAGGTAGATGCCGTGGTGCAGGTAACGCCGGTTGGGCGCGCTCCAGGTGTAGTCGTTGAGGGCGCAATTCTCCAGAAAGCGGCGCAACAGGCCGCGCCAGTCCGTGCCGCCGTCGTGGCGGCCGCCGCGCAGCAGGCGGCTGAAGCCCGCGGGCTCGCGTCCCATGTGCCGCGCCCGTTGCAGGGCCTGCTCCAGACGCAGTTCGGCCTCCTGTTCCGCCTTGTGGCGCGCGTCTCCCTGGCCGTCCTCCAGCAGGGGATGGTCGCGGACCTCACCGGAAAAATACGGGACAGGCTGCCCTTTTTCCGGCTTGCGCCCGGCGGGACGGGCCTTGCCCGCGGCTTCCGGGGCGGCCTCGTCCGCCGTCCCTTCACGGGAAGGGGCGGCCGCAGGAGGGGCGTCCTGCCGCTCCCGGCCGTCATGCTCCTGCCGGCCGGAGCCCTTTTCCCGGGGCCTGCGTCCGGCGGCCTGCTGCTGCGCGCCGCCGTGCAGGGGCGTGTCCTGCAGGGCGGCCAGGCGGGCATAGACCTCGTCCACGCTGAGCCCCGCGTATTCGGGATGTCCCAGATGGCCCTGCGGCAGCCGGAAGCCGGCATCGAGCAGCAGGGCATCCACCACCACATCGCAGGCCTCGTTCCAGAGCCGGGCATCGCGTCCGCCGCGCCGGACATGGTGGGCGCAGGCCAGATGCATGACCTCGTGGGCCTGGGCCCCCACCAGCCGTTCATGGGGCAGGGTGGCCGCCCAGGCGGGGTTGAAGCCCAGCGTGCGGCCGTCGGTCCAGAAGTGGCGGCAGGAGCTGTCCGCTTTCAGGTCCAGATGCAGGACCAGGGAGCCGAAAAAGGGCTGCCGGAGCACCAGTGCCGCCCGGGCCCGGATCATGGCCGTGAGGGCGCGCCGCTCCAGGGCAGGAAGATCGTCCCTGTTCACATCAGGACCTCGGCGTTGTCGCGGGCCCAGCGGGCAAAGGGCTCGCTCTCCACCACGGCGGGGTCCTGGCGGACGGCATCGCGCATGAGCAGCACGCCGAACTCGGCGGGCAGACGTCCGGCATAGACGGCCAGGGCCTCCAGGGTGGCGGGCGCGGTGCGCAGGGCCAGGGCCTCGCACAGGGCGTAGAGGGAGGCCGGGTCAGCGGGCACGGGGGCTTCTTCGGGAGCGCTGAGGACGCTCTCCACGCTGGGCAGATGGCGCCATTCCCGCAAAAAGCCGCTCAGCTCCGCCGCGGCCGCCTGGCCAATGGTCCCGGCCAGCAGCTCTTCTTCCAGCGGGCCTTCCGGGGCGGCATCGAGGATGCGCGAGGCGAATTCCCAGGAGCGCGGCGAGGCGAAGGCCCTGTCCGACGAGCGGGGATCGAAGTCGAGCAGCAGGCGCGGCCGGAAACGCAAAAAAGCCTGGATGTCCTCGCGGATGCCGTTGTCACGGGCCCAGTCCAGCCAGTCGTCCACATGGCATTCCACATCCAGATGCACCATGCGGTTGGCCAGGGCCGAGGGCATGCGGCAGGTCACGGCCCGGTCGCTCTCGCGGTTGCCGGCGGCCACCACGGCCCAGCCGTCGGGCAGGCGGTACTGGCCCACGCGCCGGTCGAGGACAAGCTGGTAGCAGGCGGCCTGTACCAGCGGGGGCGCGGCGTTGAGCTCGTCCAGGAAGAGGATGCCTTCGTCCGTGTCCTGCGGATGGGGCAGGAATTCCGGCACGCACCAGGAGGTGATGCCCTCGTCGCTGATGCGGGGCAGGCCGCGCAGGTCCACGGGGTCCAGCAGCACGGCGCGCAGGTCGTGGAGCCTGCGGCCCTGGCGGCGGGCCACGTCGGCCACCAGCCGGCTCTTGCCCACACCGGGCGGGCCCCAGAGGAACACGGGTTGACGGATACGCACCAGATGGTGCAGCGCCTCGCGGACATGGCTGGGTCTCATACGGGGGTCCTTTTAAATAAATTGAATTTCATTTTCAATTAGGATATACGGGGAGGGCATGCAAGGCAAGTCTTTTCCGGGGCGGCGCATGCAAGGAGCAGCAAGCATGGATATCCGGCGGCATATCATCCATCCCGGGGGCGTCTGGGAGCGTTTTTCGCTGTACCTGAAGCAGGGCGGCCACGCTGCCGTGCACCGGGAGGTCGCGCGTTCCCTGCGGCTGCGGACGCGCGACGTGGTCCTGGACCTGGGCGGTGGCGGCCATGCCCTGGCCCAGCTGGCCCTGTATGCGGGGACGGTCCACGGTGTGGACACCAGCGCGGCGGCGGTATGGGCGGCCATATCGCGCAACCGCCATGACGTGGCCCGGGGCAGGGTCCATGTTTGCCGGGGCACGCTCCCCGCCCTGCCGTTCCCCGAGGCCATGTTCCACGTCATCACCGCGTTCGAGCCCGCGTTCTGGGCAGGGGACCTGCCCGCCTGCCTGCGCGAGGTCCGGCGCCTGCTGCGCCCCGGCGGCCAGTGCGTGCTGGTGTGCGCGGGCGGCCGGGAAAGCGGCGGTCCCGTACCGGCCGGACACACGGCGGAGACGCTCAACGCCCTGGCGGACAGGGCCGGGCTGCTGTGCCTGCCGCCCCTGCGTTTGCGGGGCAAGGGCCGCGTGCTCCTGCACTGGCTGCAGCCCGCCTGCGATCTGTGCCGTCCCGTGCCCCTGGACGTGTTCCCGGCGGGCTGGGCCCAGGCCTGCTAGCGAATGCCGACATGAGCCGCAGCTTGGCAGGGGAAGGCCCCCTCATCTTTGCTGCCGTGTCCGTAACGCGCCTTCGTCGTTAACGGGCACGGCCTGCGGCCGCCTTTGGTCGCCGCCCGCGCGAGAGGGCTTTCCCCTCCAGGTCCCATCCTTCCCCGCTGCGCTTTTTCAGATGGGCGCGGCTGCGCAAGCCCCCTTCACGGGCGGCTGTCCGCAGGGGATGCAGACAGACGGGGACCTGCGGGTCGTCCGGTGTCCGGTTCCCGGCGGTATGGGAGCTTTCCGGCGGCATCCGCCCGGCATAGGGAAGGAGGCGCCGGGGCCCATGCCGTGAGGCCGCCGCAGGGAAAATGGCGGCCGCGCCGCGGCGGGCTGGCCGCGACACGCAACGGCGCGGGGGGGCAGTGTCCCCCCTTTTTGTGTCCGTCGCCGGTGCCGCTATGGCCGGGAAACGGGGGCCGGGCCCGCCCTTCCGGCGGCTCCGGTGTTGCGGGCGCCGTCCCGCGGTACCGCGGCCGTGGCGGGCGCGCTCGTGTCCTAGCCGCCGATGAGGTAGCGCGAGCGTTTGCCCATGACTTTCTTGATGGCCAGGATGCAGAGGATGCAGAGGGCGATCTCCACGCTCACGGTGAGGTTGGCGATGGTGAAGACCTGTCCTGGCAGCGCGGCGCCGAGCACCTGGAACAGGGGCGCCTGGAAGATGCCCTGGAAGATGGCGTGCAGGAAGAAGAGCGGGAAGCTGTAGCGGGCCAGGAAGTCCAGGACCGGCACTTCCCTGTCCATGCCTTCCAGCAGGTCCAGCACCCAGGAGCCGATGCAGAGTTTCTGCACATAGTAGGCGCCTTCGATATTGGGCATGAAGCTGCCGAAGTAATGGTCGGCCACGATGAGCAGGGAACTCATGACGGCCGTCACGCGGATGGCGCCGAGGTGGCGGCGGATGAAGGCCATGCAGGCGTCACGGTTGCGGGCGCAGTACACGCCCATGAGGAAGATGGGCACGAAAAAGCAGAGGTTGCGCAGGGGCGAGACCAGCAGGCGCGGCACCAGCAGGGGCAGCACGGCGGCCGGGAGCAGGATCTTTTGCAGCAGCCCGGTGGGCAGATGGAAGATGAGCGGCCCGGCGCTGAACACGGTCATGATGAAGGGGATGTACCAGTAGGGCACCAGACTGGCCGACCCGTAGGCCAGACAGCGCAGCACGTCCCCCGGGGAGGCCACGGGCGTGCCGTCGTTGATGAAGGGGATGTCGTAGCCGAACCAGTGGTGGGACACCCAGCCCGCGGCCAGCAGGAGCAGCGAAAGGACGAGATAGGGGCAGAAGACGTTGACGATCTTGGACTTGTAGAAGCGCAGGGGGGAGAACGGGCCTTTCCGGCGGTTCACGAAGTCGAACAGGTAGCCGGAGATGAACACGAAGTAGATGGTGGCGGAGTGGAAAAGGCATAACCGCAGGCTGTCCTGGAGCCTGGCGGCGTCCTCGCTGCCCGCGAGGACGGGGCCCACCCACATGTGGGTGAGCATGACGGAGACGATGGCGAAGGCCCTGAAATAGTGGAAGGTCAGGTCATAGTGCTTTTGCGTCATGCAGTACCTTTGATCCGGCCGGATACCCGGCGCAGGAGTGGCGAAAATTCTTATCGTGCAGATAAGGATTATTGCCTCCTAAACCGGATGGCGGGCTATGTCAACGGCTGCAGGCGCAGGGCAAGGCGGGTGTGGCGGGTGCGGGTCCTGTTGTTCTTGACGGCCATGTGCAGGGCGCGGCTCTCGCCCACCAGCACCACCAGCTTTTTGCCGCGCGTGACGCCGGTGTAGACCAGGTTGCGCTGCAGCAGCACATAATGCTGCATCATCAGCGGGATGACCACGGCGGGGTATTCCGAGCCCTGCGACTTGTGGATGGAGATGGCGTAGGCGGGCGTCAGCTCGTCCAGCTCATCGAAGTCATAGGGCACCACACGGTCGTCATAGCGCACGCTCAGGGTCCGTTCCTTGCCGTCCAGGAAGACGATGCGGCCCACGTCGCCGTTGAAGACGTCCTTGTCGTAGTTGTTGCGGATCTGCATGACCTTGTCGTGCAGGCGGAAGCTGCGGTCGCCGCGCCGCACTTCCAGCCCGTTGGGGTTGAGGCTGGCCTGCAGGCGCAGGTTGAGCTGCGCCGCGCCCACGGCGCCCTTGTGCATGGGCGTGAGCACCTGGATGTCGTTGACCGGGTCCAGGCCGAAGCGGCGCGGGATGTGGTTGCGCACCAGATCCACCACCATGTCGGCGGCGCGTTCCGGGTCGTTCTGGTGGATGAAATAGAAATCCGAGAGCCTGTCCCTGCTGGATTCCAGCGAGGGCACCTGCCCCTTGTTGATGAGGTGGGCGTTGCAGATGATCTCGCTTTCCGCCGACTGGCGGAAGATCTCGGTCAGCTCCACCACGGGCACCGCCCCGGAGGCGATGATGTCGGCCAGCACGTTGCCCGGCCCCACGGAGGGCAGCTGGTGCACGTCGCCCACCAGCACCACGGTGGCGCCCAGGGGCACGGCCTTGAGCAGGTGGTAGAAGAGCAGGGTGTCCATCATGGAGGCCTCGTCCACCACCAGCAGGCCGCAGGCCAGCGGGTTGTCCTCGTTGCGGGCAAAGCCGTCCTCCTGCGGGCTGTATTCCAGCAGGCGGTGGATGGTGCGGGCCTCGCGGCCCGAGGTCTCGCTCATGCGCTTGGCGGCGCGGCCCGTGGGCGCGGCCAGCAGGATCCTGGCCTTGACCTCGGCGAACAGGCGGATGATGGCGTTGATGATGGTGGTCTTGCCCGTGCCGGGGCCGCCGGTGAGCACCATGACCTTGCTGCGCGCCGCGGTGCGCACGGCCTCCAGCTGTTCCGGGGCCAGGCTGATGGACAGGGATTCCGTGACCTTCTCCACCAGGGTGTCGGGCTCGGCAAAGCGCACGGCCTTGGGCGAGTGCAGCAGACGGTGCAGATAGAAGGCCGTCCTGGATTCATAATGATGGTAGCGGCGCAGGTAGACGGCCACTTCCGGCGCTTCCGCCTCGTCGCCGTCCTCGCGGAAGACCGCGGGCAGGCGTCCAGGCAGTTCGTCCAGGCTCTCGCGTACCACGCGTTCTTCCTGTTCCAGGGCCAGCACGGCCTGCCGGGCCAGATTACGGTCCACGGCCAGCTGCCGGCAGGCCTGGTCCAGCAGTTCCTCTTCGGGCAGGAAGACGTTGCCGTCGTCCGTGGCCTTTTGCAGCACGTAGAGCAGCCCGGCCTGGATGCGCAGGGGGTGATCCTCGGCAAAGCCCAGCTTGCGGGCCGCGGCGTCGGCCGTCACGAAGCCGATGCCCCGGATGTCCATGGCCAGACGGTAGGGGTTCTCGCGCACCACGTTGAGGGCCTCGCCGCCGTAGGCGCGGTAGATGCGCACGGCATAGGCGGGCGTGATGCCGTGGGGCTGCAAAAAGAGCAGCAGGTCGCGGATGCCCCGGTGCTCGGCCCAGCTTTCCCTGATCTTCTCGAAACTCTTCTTGCCCACGCCCTTGATCTTGAGCAGGCGTTCGGGCTCTTCGTCCAGCACGCGGATGGTGTCCGTGCCGAAGGCGGCCACGATGCGCCCGGCCATCTCCTCGCCCACGCCCTTGATGAGGCCCGAGGCCAGGTACAGGCGGATGCCCTCGCTGGTGGCGGGCAGCATCTCCTCGGCCATGTCGAAGGCCAGCTGGCGGCCGAAGCGCGCGTTGTTGACCCAGCGGCCGCTGACCCGCAGCTGCACCCCGGCCTGCGGGTTGACCATGTGGCCCACGCAGGTCACGGGATCGCGGCTCACCGTGCGGCTGGGCGCGCCCTTGACCCTGGCCTCCACGGGCAGGGCCCTGTCGGGCAGCAGGCGCAGCACGGTATAGCCGTTCTCTTCGTTGTGGAAGACCACCCGTTCCAGCGTGCCGGTGAGTTCGGCGGCATCGGGATCGCGCAGCAGGGGGAGTTCGTCAGACATGGCAGCCCGGAAGCGGTTTTTGGAGGGATGGGGAGCTTGCGGGGGAAGGGAGACCGTTTTACCGCGGGAAAAAGGGCTCCCGCCCCCGCCACAGGTCAAAACCAGTCCACGCCGTCGGGCACGGGCAGGACGGCCATGCGCTCCTGCAGCAGCAGGGCGTCGGCCAGCACCAGGGCGGTCATGGCCGTGAGCACGGGCACGATGCGCGGGATGGCCGCCAGGTCGTGACGGCCGCCGATGTGCACCGTGGCGGGCTGGTCGTGGACGTCGATGGTCCGCTGTTCCTGCGCGATGGAGGCGATGGGTTTGACCCCCACGCGCAGCACGATGTCCTGGCCGCTGGAGATGCCGCCCAGGATGCCGCCCGCATGGTTGCTGGCAAAGCGGCCGCCGGGCAGCATGGGATCATTGTTCTGCGAGCCGGTGAGGCGCGCGGCGGCAAAGCCTTCGCCCACTTCCACGGCCTTGACCGCGCCCACGCCCATGAGGGCGTAGGCCAGCCGGGCGTCCAGCTTGTCGAAGCAGGGCTCGCCCAGACCGGCGGGCACGTTGCGGGCCACCACCTGCACCACGCCGCCCAGGGTGTCCCCGGCGGCACGGGCCGTGGCGACGCGCTCTTCCCAGAGCGGGACCACGCTGTCGGCGGCGGCGAAGAAAGGACGGGACAGGGCCGCGTCCAGGTCGTACGCTGCGGGGGGCACGGCGATGCCGCCCAGCTCCACGGCCCCGGCCACGATCTGGATGCCGCGCGTGGCCAGCAGCTTTTTGGCGATGGCCCCGGCCGCCACGCGGGCCACGGTCTCGCGCCCGGAGGAGCGGCCGCCGCCGCGATAGTCGCGGATGCCGTGGAACTTCTTGAAGAAGCCCCAGTCCGCGTGCCCGGGACGGAAGACCTGGGCCAGGTTGCCGTAATCGCGGGAGCGCTGGTCCTCGTTGGCGATGTGGAAGGCGATGGGCGTGCCCGTGGTCAGGCCCTGGAACACGCCGGAAAGGATGCGGACGGTATCGGACTCCTTGCGTTTGGTGGCCGTGGCGCCCTGTCCGGGCTTGCGCAGGTCCAGCTCGCGCTGCAGGTCTTCCTCGCCCAGGGGCAGGCCCGCGGGGCAGCCGTCCAGCACGCCGCCCAGGCCGGGCCCGTGGGATTCGCCGTAAGAAGTGAGGCGCAGGATGCGCCCGAAGGAATTGCCCGCCATATCAGACCTCCGTACTGCGGGCCTTGACGCGGGGCAGGCCCAGGATGATGGCCAGGGTGCCGGCCACGGCCAGCAGCATGCAGTACCAGTTGTTGATGGTGATCTCCAGCGGCGAGATCCTGGACAGGGAACCGGCCAGCAGCAGCTGGGCGGCCCAGGGGATCAGGCCCTGGAAGACGCAGGAAAAGATGTCCAGCAGGCTGGCGCTGCGGCGCGGGTCGATGCCGTTCTTGAGGGCGATCTCGCGGGCCAGGCCGCCGGTGAGGATGATGGCCACGGTGTTGTTGGCCGTGCAGATGTCGGCCAGGCTGGCCAGCAGGGCGATGCAGGATTCCCCCACCCGCGAGGAGCCCTTGCGGCCGTCTTTCCCGGCCAGGCGCCGGGCCAGGCCGTCCACGCGGGCCAGCAGCCAGGCGATGCCGCCGTGGTAGCGGATGAGCTCGCCCAGGCCGCCGATGAGCATGGACAGGACCATGATCTCGTTCATGCCGGTGAAGCCCTTGTAGATGTCCTGCCCCCAGCGGAGCAGGCTGTAGGGCACGATCTGGCCTTCAGCGCCGGGGATGCCGCAGAACAGGCCCACCAGACCGCTGAGCAAAATGCCCGCGGCCAGGACGATGAAGGCGTTGAGCCCGGTCAGGGCCAGCACCAGCACGGCCATGTAGGGCAGGACGCGGACCAGCTCGAAGTCGTGCAGGGCCACTTCGGTGCCGCCCGAGGCCGAGAACCAGAGCAGGGCCACGGTGAGCAGGGCGGCGGGCAGGACGATGAGGAAGTTCATGCGGAACTTGTCGCCCATCTCGCAGCCCTGGGTGCGGGTGGCGGCGATGGTGGTGTCCGAGATCATGGACAGGTTGTCGCCGAACATGGCCCCGCCCAGCACCACGCCCATGAGCACGGGCACCTCGATGCTGGTCTGGGCGGCCACGCCCAGGGCGATGGGCGTGATGGCGGCCACGGTGCCCATGCTGGTGCCCATGGCTGTGGACACGAAGGCGCCGATGAGGAACAGGCCGGGCAGGATGAAGGCCGGGGGCACCAGCGAAAGGCCGAAATTCACCGTGGCGTCGACACTGCCGATGGCCGTGGCCGTGGCGGCGAAACCGCCCGCCAGCAGGTAGATCATGCACATGGTGATGATGTTGATCTCGCCCACGCCGGTGAGGAAGATGGTGATCTTCTTGGCCAGACGGGCCCGGCCCTGCATCAGGGCCAGGGCGATGGCGGGCAGGATGGCCACGGTGGCGGAGAGCTGGTAGAAGGCCATGTCCACGCCGGTCAGGCTCAGGCTGACGCCCGTGCCGATGAAGATGAGCAAAAAGAGCAGCAGGGGCAGGATGGCGGCAAAGGAAGCCGGCGCTTCCGGCTGTTCCTGCGGGGCCGTGTGGGTTTGCGGGTTCATGATGCCTCGGCACGCGGAAAGGTGGATGGGATGGCGGCAGGCCCGCGGGCCCCGCCTGCCTTGGGGGTCGGTGGCTGTGCCGCGCGCCGGGCGCGGCGGCGGATGTCACGGTATCCGTAATCGCTCAATATACGTGATCCGTACAGGGCTTGCAAGTTGCAGGCCGGACAGGGCACGGCCTGCCCCGGCGCGCGGTGCGGCGGGGCGTGCATGCTCCCCGGCCGTCACGGCAGCTGCCGCGGGATGGGCCGCCCCGGGAGGGCGGGACACCGGGCGGCGGATACAAAAAAGGCCGGGGAAGCCCCGGCCTTCGATCTCGGATCAGTCGTGCGGACTAGACCTTGGCGGCGGTGCGCAGGTCGGCCACGGCGTCGGTCTTTTCCCAGGTGAATTCGGGCAGCTCGCGGCCGAAGTGGCCGTAGCAGGAGGTCTTGGAGTAGATGGGACGCTTGAGGTCCAGACGCTTGGTGATGAAGTAGGGGCGCATGTCGAAGACTTCACGCACGGCCCTGGTCAGCACTTCGTCGGGGATGTCGCTGGTGCCCTGGGAGGAGACCAGCACGCTCACCGGATCGGCCACGCCGATGCAGTAGGCGATCTGGACTTCGCACACCGGGGCCAGACCGGCGGCCACCACGTTCTTGGCGATGTAGCGGCCCATGTAGGCGCCGGAACGGTCCACCTTGGAGGGGTCCTTGCCGGAGAAGGCGCCGCCGCCGTGATGACCGCTGCCGCCGTAGGTGTCCTGGATGATCTTGCGGCCGGTGAGGCCGCAGTCGCCCATGGGGCCGCCCACCACGAAGCGGCCGGTGGTGTTGATGAAGATCTCGCAGTCCTTTTCATCAAAGTAGCCGGAGGGCTCCAGCACGGGACGGATCACGTGCTTCTTCACGGCTTCGATGATGTCGGCCTGGGAGGCGGAGGCGGCGTGCTGGGTGGAGACCACCACGTTGTTGATGCGCACGGGCTTGCCGTCCATGTATTCGAAGGAGACCTGGGTCTTGCCGTCGGGGCGGAAGAAGGGCACGGTGCCGTCCTTGCGCACCCTGGTCAGCTGCTGGGAGAGCTGGTGGGCCCAGAAGATGGGGGCGGGCATGAGGGTGGGGGTCTCGCTGCAGGCAAAGCCGAACATCATGCCCTGGTCACCGGCGCCCTGGTCTTCGGGAGCGGCACGCAGCACGCCCTGGGCGATGTCCGGGGACTGGTGGTCGATGGAGGAGATCACGGCGCAGGTGTCGGCGTCGAAGCCCATGTCGGAGCTGGTGTAGCCGATCTCGCGGATGGTCTCGCGCACCACGTGGGGCAGGTCGGCGTAGCCTGTGGTGCTGATCTCGCCGGCGATGACCGCCATGCCGGTGGTCACCAGGGTCTCGCAGGCCACATGGGCATCGGGGTCCTGGGCCAGCAGGGTGTCCAGGACGGCGTCGGAGATCTGGTCCGCCACCTTGTCGGGATGGCCTTCGGTCACGGACTCGGAGGTGAAGAAATATTTGCCCTTGGTTTGCATTGGTCTGTTCTCCATGGTTCAGTATGGCCCGCGGCCGTCTTGGGGCCGCAGGTCGCCTGCACCGCCCGTGGGGGCGGCAGGCATGAGGGAGCCGGGCCCAGGCAGCAGCGCCGGCCCCTGCCGAAAAAACATGCTGGCCTGTCCGCTAGTCCCTGAGCAGGATGTTGTCGATCAGGCGGGCCTTGCCCATGCGGATGGCACAGGCCATGAGGGCCGGGCCGTCCACGGTGTCCAGGGGCTCCATGGACACGGGGTCCACCACGCTGAGATAGTCCAGACGGCCCAGGGTCAGGTGGTCCGCCCAGGTGCAGAGGGCGGCCTCGCGCAGGATCTTGGCGTGGGTCTGCCCCTTCTGGGCCATGTCGCGGGCCAGCTGCAGGCCGCGGTGGATCCACGGGGCCTGGCGGCGTTCTTCCTCGGTGAGGTAGACATTGCGGGAGGAGAGGGCCAGGCCGTCTTCCTCGCGCACGATGGGACAGGTCTCGATACGCACCGGCACGTTGAGGTCGCGCACCATGCGGCGCAGGATGGCCTGCTGCTGCCAGTCCTTCTGGCCGAAGACGGCCACGTCGGCCTGGGTGAGCATGAACAGCTTCAGCACCACCGTGCACACACCGCGGAAATGGGTGGGACGGCTCAGGCCGCACATGATGCGGGAAAGGGCCGGGACCTCCACCCAGGTGGCGTGGTCTTCCGCGTACATGGACGCGGGCTCGGGGATGAAGATGGCGTCCGCGCCGTGGGCGGCGGCGATCCGCGTGTCGCGCTCGATGTCGCGCGGATAGGCCGCAAGGTCTTCATTGGGGCCGAACTGGGCGGGGTTCACGAAAAGGCTGACCACAAGACGCTTGGCAAGGCCGCGGCCCTGGTCCATGAGCGCCTCGTGACCGGCATGGTAATAGCCCATGGTGGGCACAAGGGCGATGTCCTCGCCGGCCGCGTGCCAGGAGCGGCACTGGGCCGCCAGATCTTGGGGAGTGGTGAATATCTGCATATCAAGGTATGGTGATATAGTTAGTGGGGATTCCCTTATACCTGCTGCGGCAGGCCTTGTAAAGCCGCAAAAGCCCCGCAGGCGGGCCGGGACGAAAAAACTTCTGTCCTGTCCGGCGTTTCCGGTTGCCTTGCCCGGGGGGAACAGGCATAACAGCATGCGGAGGTTCGTATGCCCAAACCTTTTTTCCAGGGGAAACTGGATACGTTTTGCGCCATCTATGCCGTGCTCAACGCCCTGCGCCTGACCCACGGCATCCAGACGCTCAAGGCGCGCGACATCCTCAACGAGACCCTGCTTTCCCTGGCCGGGAAGCCCGATGCCCTGCGGGCCGTGCTGGAGCAGGACACGGACTACATGCAGCTGGTGGACGACATGCTCCAGGCCCGCCGGCAGCGCTACCCGCTGCGCATCGAAAAGCCCTTTGCCGAGGGCGTGGCCGTTGCGCCCGAGGCCCTGTGGGAGGCCTGCCGGGCCTGGCTGGCCCCGGGCGAGGGACGTTGCATCCTGTTCCGCTTTTTGCGGCACCTGACGCCCGAGACGCCGCCCATGAACCGGCACTGGACCTGCGCCGACCGCATGGAGGGGGACCTGCTGCACCTTTTCGACTGCAGCCACGAAGACGAGGCCGTGACGCTGATCCCGCGCGGGAGCTTCGTGACCCGCAGTGCCGACGTGCAGCAGGGCAGGCTGCTGGTCATCCAGCCGCACAGCCTGCGCTTCCTGGCCCTGCCGTGGCGTGCCCACGCCTTCTGATCCGCCGCGCCCCCTCCGCTCCCGGCCCCGGGGCACTGCCGTCCTCACGGCGGCGAGCCTCCTGCCGGGCCACCGCCTGTCCCGTTGCCTGCGCAATCCTGTCGCGCAATTTGTGATGACAAAAAAAACAGAGACGGATAGGCTGTCCCCATGACCGTCCATTCCTTTTCTTCCGCAGCCGGAGCGGCCGCGCCCCTGACGCGTGCCCGTGCGTCCGGCTCTTTGCCGGTGTGGTCCCTGAGCCTGGGCTGTCCCAAGAACCGTGTGGATACCGAGCATCTGCTGGGCTCGCTGGGCATGCCCGTGCGCAGCGTGGAACACATGGGCCGGGCACGCCTGGTCTTCATCAATACCTGCGGTTTCATCGAACCTGCCGTGCGCGAGTCCATCCGCTCCGTCCTCGATGCCGTGGAGCGCCTGGGCCGCTGCAAGCGCCGCCCCCTGCTGGCCGTGGCCGGCTGCATGGTGGGGCGCTACGGCGTCAGGGATCTGGCCGCCGACCTGCCCGAGGTGGACCTGTGGCTGCCCACCAGCGAGCTGGAGCACTGGCCCGGCATGGTGCGCGAGGCCCTGGGCCTGCCCGCCGCGCCCGCGGCGCCGGGCCGCCTGCTCTCCACGGGCCCGTCCTATGCCTGGCTCAAGGTGGGCGAGGGCTGCCGCCACAAGTGCGCCTTCTGCACCATCCCTTCCATCAGGGGCCCGCTGCGCTCGGTGCCCGCCGCCGACCTGCGCGAGGAGGCCCGCGGCCTGCTGGCCGGCGGGGTGCGCGAACTGGTCCTGGTGGCCCAGGACCTGACCTCGTGGGGCAGCGACTTCGACACGCCCCAGAGCCTGCCCCGACTGCTGGACGAGCTGCTGCCCCTGGACCGCCTGACCTGGCTGCGCCTGCTCTACCTCTACCCCAGCGGCGTCACGCCCGAACTGCTGCGCTACATGCGCGAGGCCGGGCCGCAGCTGCTGCCCTACTTCGACATCCCCCTGCAGCACGCCCATCCCGAGGTGCTGACCCGCATGGGCCGCCCCTTCGCCCATGATCCCCGCCGCGTGGTGGACCGCGTGCGCGAGGCCCTGCCCGGGGCCGCCCTGCGCACCACCTTCATCGTGGGCTATCCCGGCGAGACCGAGGAACATTTCCAGGCCCTGTGCCGCTTCGTGGAGGAGACACGCTTCCGCCATCTGGGGGTCTTCGCCTATCAGGCCGAGGAGGGCACGCCCGCGGCGGCCATGCCCGACCAGGTGCCCGTGGAAGTGCGCGAGGAACGCCGCGCCGCGCTCATGGAGATACAGGCCGGCATCAGCGAGCAGCAGTTGCAGGAAGTGGTGGGCCGGACCATGCCGGTGCTGGTGGACGCGCCCCATGACGAATGGCCGGGCCTGCATGTGGGCCGCGTCTGGTTCCAGGCGCCCGAAGTGGACGGCATCACCTATGTGAGCGGCCCGGGTGTGGCCCCCGGTGCGCTGGTGCAGGGCGACATCGTGGAGAGCAGCACCTACGATCTGACAGCCCTGGCCTGATCCCTTTTTGATGGAGTCCGGCAGGGGCGCTTCGGCGCCCCTGCCGATGACGGCCCCCGGTCTCCGGGCCGGGGAGGACGACGTGGGCGCCGTGCGCCACGCCCAACCCTTGCAGCATGCATCTGGAGCAGCGCATGACTACCCCTTCGCAGACGGAAACGGCCCGCCCCCTGGACGGCGCCACGGAAAATATCCTGGACGACGGACAACGCCCCGGCTGGTGGCGGCATTTTGCGGGGCACGAGGACACGGAATGCGTCATCCGGCCCATGCATCTGGCCTCGCTGCTGGACAGGGCTGCCCGGACGCACGGCGACCGTCTGGCCATCCGTTTCCAGAATTTCCAGATGACCTACCGCCGTCTGCACGAGGCGGCGGAGCGCTTTGCCGAGGCCCTGCGCCTGCGCGGCGTCAAGCCCGGCCAGCGGGTGGCCGTCATGCTGCCCAACATCCCGCAGACCGTCATCGCCTTCTGGGGCATCATGAAGGCCGGGGCCGTGGCGATGATGACCAATCCGCTCTACATGGAAAAGGAGCTGCTGCACCATTTCAATGATGCCGGGGCCGAAGTGCTGGTGACCCTGGATCTGCTCTGGGCCAAGCTCGAGCCCCTGCGCGACCGCCTGCCCCTGCGCCTGGTCGTGGTCACGGGCATCGCCGACGGCCTGGCCTTCCCGCTCAACTGGCTGTACCGCCTCAAGGCCCGCCGTGAGGGCCAGGTGCCGCAGGTGCCCTACGGGCAGGACGTGCTGCGCTGGAAAGATTTCATCAAGGTCCGCGGCCGCTTCAGCGTGCCCACCGACGAGGACCCCGGTGACGCCCTGGCCCTGCTCCAGTACACGGGCGGCACCTCCGGCCAGCCCAAGGGCGCCATGCTGAGCCATGCCTGCCTCTCGGCCCAGATGCAGCAGCTGCTGGCCATCCTGCACATGGACTGGGAAAACTGCAAGCCCATGTCCTTCCTGAGCATCATGCCCTTCTTCCACGTCTTCGGCCTGGTGGGCAACATCATCCTGCCCACGGCCCTGGCGGCCACCACCATCCCGGTGCCGCGCTACACGCCCGCCGACCTGCTGCGGACCATCGCCCGCTTCCGCCCCACCTTCTTCGTGGGAGCGCCTTCGGTCTACATGTCGCTCATGCAGCAGAAGGACATCACGAAATACGACCTCACCTGCATCGAGATCTGCGTCTCCGGCTCGGCGCCGTTCCCCACCGAGGCCCTGCGCCGCTGGGTGAGCATGACCCATGCCAGCATCACCGAAGGTTTCGGCCTGACCGAAGCCTCGCCCTGCGTCACGGCCAATCCGCTGGACGGCCCGCAGAAGGAAGGCTCCATCGGCGTGGCCTTCCCCCATACCGAGATCCGCATCGTGGACATCAACGACAGCAGCCGCGTCCTGGGCCCCCATGAGGAAGGCGAGATGCTGGTGCGCGGCCCGCAGGTCATGCAGGGCTACTGGAACCGCCCCGAGGAGACGGCCGCCACCCTGGCCGACGGCTGGCTGCATACGGGCGACATCGCCTATTATGACGAAGAGGGCTATTACTACATCGTGGACCGCAAGAAGGACCTGGTCATCGTGGGGGGCTACAATGTCTACCCCCGCGAAGTGGACGAGGTCCTGTACGAACATCCCAAGGTGGCCGAGGCCGTGGCCGTGGGCGTCAAGCATCCCACCCGCGGCGAAGTGCTCAAGGCCTATGTGGTGCCCCGCCCCGGCGAGACCCTGACCACGGCCGAGCTGACAGCCCACTGCCGGACGCATCTGGCCAATTACAAGGTGCCCAAGTTCTTCGAGTTCCGCGAGGAACTGCCCAAGAGCCTCATCGGCAAGGTGCTGCGCCGTATCCTGCGTGACGAGGAAGCCGTGCGCGTGGCCCGGGGGCAGGGCGACGAGGACCGCCTGCTGCCCACGCCGGACAGGCCCGCCGCGGCGCCCACCCGTGCCCAGGCCCTGGGCCAGCAGGCGGGCGAGCTGCTGGAAGACGCCCGGGAAAAGATGGGCTCCCTGCGCGGCCAGGCCGGAGAGATGGTGGAGGAAGCGCGCCAGAAAGCCGGAGAGCTGCGCCGCCAGAGCGGTGCAGTGGTGGGCGGGGCCCGCCAGAAGGCCGGCGAACTGCTGGACGAGGCCCGCGGCAAGGCCGGGGAGATGATGGAGGAAGCGCGCCAGAAAGCCGGTGAACTGCGCCGCCAGAGCGGCGAGATGGTGGACAAGGCGCGCGACAGGGCGGGCGAACTGGGCCAGCAGGCGGGCGAGCTGCTGGAAGACGCCCGGGAAAAGATGGGTTCCCTGCGCGGCCAGGCCGAAGAGATGGTGGAGGAAGCCCGCCAGAAGGCCGGAGAGCTGCGCCGCCAGAGCGGTGCAGTGGTGGGCGGGGCCCGTCAGAAGGCCGGTGAGCTGCTGCATGAGGCCCGCGACAAAGCCGGTGAGCTGGGCCAGCAGGCCGGAGAACTGCTGGACAAGGCCTGCGGCAGGGGCGACGACGGGAAAAAGTAAAAAGCGATATGGCCGGGAGGCGGGCCGCCCTGCATCCCTGCGGGCGGATACGTCCGGTTCCCGGCTTTGGGAAAAGCGAACAGCCCTTCCTGCCGTGGCAGGAAGGGCTGTTCTGTCCGATGGGACGCGCCGGGGAAGGGGCCCTGGGGCTCCCCCCCAAAAAAAGAAGCGCTAGATCTGCACGGACTGGCCGGGCAGCAGATCGATGCAGGTGCAGCCGGGGGCCACGCGGGCCAGCTCGGCCTTGAAGGCTTCCGTGTCCTTGGCCAGCACCGGGAAGGTGCCCCAGTGCATGGGGATGACCTGCTTGCAGCCCAGCAGCTTGCAGGCCAGGGCCGCCTGGCGGGCGTCCATGGTGAAGACGCCGCCCATGGGCAGCAGGGCCACGTCGAGGGGGTAGAGGCGGCCCCACAGCTCCATGCCCGCGAAGATGCAGGTATCGCCCGCATGATAGATGTGCTTGCCGTCAGGCGTGCGGATGATGTAGCCGGCCGGGGAGCCCGACTCGCTGGAATGGTAGGCCTGGGTCATGGTGAACTCGAAGCCCGCATGGGCCACGGTGCCGCCCATGTTGAAGCCGATGCCGTTGAGCAGGCGGGACGGCGGCACGCCGAGGTCCACCAGTTTCTGGGCCGTGCCCACGATGGCGCCCAGCATGGCCTTGGTGTTCTGGCAGATGCTGACGGTATCGCCCACATGGTCGGCATGGTCATGGGTGACCAGCACCACATCCACCGGGCCGATGCTGCCGGCGGTGACACCGGAAGCGGGCGTCAGGAAGGGGTCCACGACGACGTGCGTGTCGCCACAGCTGATATTGAAGGCCGAGTGGCCGTACCAGAGGATCTGACTCATGGTTGTTCTCCTTGTTTGGGGGCCGCAGGGCGGCGGAAAGCCCGGAACGGGAGCAAAAGTATAGGGCCAGACTAGGAGATTGTCACGCGGAAAAAGCGGACCGCCGTGGCGCTGCCGCTTCCGGCAGGCGCCGCGCTGTCTCCGGCGGACGGCGGAAGGGAGGCGGGATGCGTCCCCCGGAGGCGCTGCGCGGGAGGTTCCTTTTTCGTTTTTCCTGACAGGCCGGGGCACGGGGCTCGGCCGCTGGTGTCGCCCCGGCGGACGGCCCGGGGCGGGACTTGACAGCGGCACGCCCTTTGCCTAGAAAGACACGTGTGCGCCCGTAGCTCAGTCGGATAGAGCGTTGGCCTCCGGAGCCAAAGGCCGTGAGTTCGAATCTCGCCGGGCGCGCCACAGATTTCAAGGACTTGCAGCAATTATGTTGCAAGTCCTTTTTTTATTATGTCATTGTCATGATATAAAAATACTAGAAAAAATTTAATTTATTTCATATTATGATATAAAATTTTTATAAATTGTAGGGGGATTTTATGGCTGGATATGTATTTGCAATCAGTAATAGTTCAGATAATCAATATAATATAATGAAAGAATGTATAAATAATGGTGTATATTCGACATATATCAAAACAATACATCCGATTTCGTTTGAAGGCACTCTAGCAGATTATGTTTCGATGAAGCCAGGTGATAATATATATTTTTTCTGTAATAGGAAATATTACGGCATTGGAGAACTAGTATCTGTTGGTGTTGATTGTAAATATAATAATTATATATCATCTTCTTTTCTTAAAGAGTATAATTTTGATGATATAAAAGAAGAATTGTTAATAAATAAAGGTGCTTTTAGTCCTCGCTATAGGTGGATTTGTACATTCAAGGGGAGTCCATATTTTTTCGAAAGAGGGATAGATGTTGATGAGATTTTAAATTATAAGCCTCATACATTTAAAATGCTTAGAGTGTTTTGGAAAAGGTCATTTATAAAAATCGGTGATGAGGAAAATAATTCTTTAAAAGAAATATTTTTGCTTCGTCATCAATCAGAATTTGAGAGCGGATGTGGAACTATTGAAACAGATATGAGCGTTCATGGGGAAATAAAGGCAAAGCTTACTCCTGGTCATTTAATTGAAGTTAGTCCAATGCTAGAAGATTGTTTTGTTGATGATAAACTTAAACATGAAATGGCGCTCGAGGCTGCTACTATAGAAGCTCTGACTAAAGATAGGCTACAGTCTATACTAGGGCATTGGGACTATATATCTCATCAAGTTGCTGCTTCTCCGTTTAAGCCTGTAGATTATATGGATAAAATAGATGTCTTTGCCTCTAGATATCTACCTGGTACAAAAATTGTCTGTAAGTATTTAGTCGCAGAGCTAAAAAAAGATAAAGCAGATATTTCAACAGTTGATCAAGTCTTGAAGTATGTCGACTGGGTATGTAATGAATATGCTTATGGTGATTATAACTCTATAGATGCTTGTATTATTGCATATGAGTTTGATGATGGTATATATGATTATATAAATAAATATGCGAGGCGTAGTTATACATCAGGAAGTCATCCGATAAATAATCTTGAGTGGAAAAATTTGCGTTTAATAAGATATAAATATATTAATGGGAGTGTACAATATGTAGAAGAAAGTAATCCAATAGGCGTATAAAAAAGTTGAATAAGTATTTATATAAGTAGTAATAGATTCGATGGGGCATCCGCTTGCGGATGCCCCGTTCCGTTTTCAGGCGGGCAGGTTGTCAGCCCCGGTGCGGGCACCGGTATGTGTGCCGCTAGCCCAGCTGGGTGTTGAACAGCACGTCGAGATCCTCGATGCGGAACTGCAGCGGTTCCCGGCCGTTGGGCAGCAGGAAGGAGGCGCTCACGTTGATGCCGGAGGAGGCAAGGGGACCCAGGCCCTCATCGGCCTTCTGGAAGCAGAACTCGATGTTGACGCGGTACGAGCCGTCAGGGTGCCGGATGACCTCGATGGGCAGGCTGTTGGCGAGGGACCTGCCCTGGAGGGTGTTGATGCGGACGGTCTCGGCGGCGGTGGCCGGGTCGGACATGAGGAGCATCAGGATGTCGGCGCCGCTGGCCTGATGCAGCGGGCTGCAGACGCGTCCGGCTTCTTCGGCGGAGGGGAACATGGCGATGAGGGCGTCCAGCTCCTGTTCCAGCCGTTGCGGATATTGGCTGATGCCTCCGCCGCCGATCCTGTGGCCGTTGACGGTGATGCCGCTGCGGGCGAAGTCCTTGAGGAACTGGTCGGAGAAGAAGTTGCACTTGCGGATGAGCTCGGGCGAGGCTCCATCCAGCCTGGACAGGGCGGAAGCCCCGTTGCCCGGAGGGGTGGACCGGACGGTGGCGTTGAGGCCGTCCAGCACCTGCCGCCGGGCGGCGGCCATGTCGAAGGTCTGGCCCCCGGGCAGGGTCAGGCCCAGGCCCTGGGGCACGAAACGGCGCGCCTCGGCCATGCGCATCTGGCCGAGGCCGGGAGCGCGGATGAGGAGATCCTCGTAGTCCCTGTTTTCCGCGGCATGGACCAGGGTATTCAGGGCGTTCATGAGCAGGAGATTGTTGCGGGAACGCAGGTCAGCGTCGGCCTCCCCGGCAAGTTCCCGGCGCAGGGCATGCAGGGGGGAACCTCCGCCCAGGGCACGGCGGACCGCATAGTCGGCGGCATTGCGGGCAGCGATGCGCCCGGCCAGATCAGGCGGAAGGGGCTGGCCCTGCTTGTCGAGCTCCCGGACATGCTCCAGTTCGTCCTTGCTCAGGGGTTCCAGATTGCCGAGATCCAGCATCCTGCACGCGGCCTGAGCCGTCAGGATGCGGACCAGACCGGCTTCCGGCCCGCCCCCGATGCCGGGACGCAGACTGCCGTCAGCCTGTGTGAGGGCGGCGTGCATGGTCCGGGCGTAGGCATCGAAGTCCCTCTTCAGTCCGGCGGGGCTGGCATCGCCCCGCGTCAGGGTGCGCAGGAACTGGCCCGTATCCTGTAGGGCATCGCACATGGCCTGCGCCATGGCCGCGTTCACGGGCTGGGGGGCGTGCAGGATCGCATCCTGCAGGATGCGCTTGGCCTCCCGGGGCAGGGCCCGGGCGTGCTCCACCGTATCCAGGGCCGCCACGAAACTGTTGATGACGTTATCGGCCACCGTGGCGGCTTCCGCCAGCGTGGGCTGGTGCATGTTGTTGCTGTCGTTCAGGCAGCGGGCGCTGAGCTTGTCATGGATGGTCTGAACCAGGACATCGCGGGTGGCGGGGCTGATGTCGCCGGTGATGTTCCTGGCCCGCATGGCGGCGTCCAGACGTGCCATGAAGCCGTTGGGGCCCTGGCCGCTGACCTGCTCCGCCCTGGCCGCGATGCCGGCCTTGGCTTCCTTCAGGGTCTGCATGCGGACGCTCTCGCCAAGGGCGTCCAGGCTTTCGGCCGGCGTCAGCGAATGGTCGGCGCGCCGGGCCCCGGCTTCCAGGTCGCGCAGGGCGGCGTCCCGGTAGCCCTGGAGCTGCTCCGCCGTGGCCGGGGGCAGGCCGAAGCGCTGCCGCCGCATGGCCATCTGCGTTTCCAGATCCGAGGGCGAGCCGTCGGCATGGGGGGCGCAGAGCTTCTGGAACTGGTCCCGGGCATTGATGAGCCGGGTCTCCAGACGGGCCTGGTCTTCCGTCGTCTTGATGCGGATGACGTCCTGCAGCACCCGGGCCGCGTCACGCCCGCTCAGGGGACGACCGGCAGCCAGCCTGCTTTCCAGGCTCTTCCGGGCGATGGCCGCGAAGCGGTCGCCCAGATCGTCGGTCTGCCGGATGGTATTGATGATCCCGGTCATGACGTCACGGTTGGCCTGGGCGGCCGTGTCGCTGTGGCGCGAGCGTATCCAGCTGGCGATGCGGCCTCCCAGCGAGGAGGTGGTGGGGACGGTATGTCCCCGGTGATCGATCCCCAGATGTTCCTTGCCGAAGGCGCCCAGCCGTTGGGCGATGATGTTCAGGTCATTGATCTTCATGGCGAATCCTTTATGGCAGCAGCTTTCAGATTCTCAACATGCCGTCGTTCCAGTCTGTTTCCCCGGCGGCCCGGGGCGTGGCGGCCTCTTCCTTCAGTTGCGCGATGGAAGCGCGCAGGGACTCCACCGTGTCCACATGACGGCCGAGCTGGCGGTCGAGGAGGCTCTCGTCCAGCTGTTCCAGCGGCAGGCGGCGGGTATAGGTCACGGCGTCGAGCAGGGGCTCGATGCCCAGCACGCCGCCGTCCGTGCCCTTGAAAAAGCTGTCCAGTTCCAGCAGCAGGCCATAGAGCGCCAGCTTGTCGGCATCGCTTTCCGGCAGGCCGCATACCCGGCTGTACAGGTACAGGGCGCCGTCGTTTTCGGCGCATTCCAGGGTGACCGTCACGTCATCGAAACGGAGCGTGCAAACGCCGTTCTCGGTCTCAAGGCCGTCCATGCCGATAGTGGCACCAAATTTTGCAATGATATGGGCAATGGGATGCATATGCTCTCCTTTTTGTTACTGGTATAGCAAAAGGTAGACCAGGAGGCTGTCCCTGTCCATGCGGCGTGCCCGACGCGCGCGGCCAGGCGGCCGTGCCGGAGCGGCGGGAACAAAAAAAGGCGCCCTGCATGTGCAGGGCGCCTTGGGCGATTATGGCGGAGCGGAAGGGACTCGAACCCTCGGCCTCCGGCGTGACAGGCCGGCGTTATAACCGTCTTAACTACCGCTCCGTAGTGGTGGACAGTACAGGACTTGAACCTGTGACCCCCGCCGTGTGAAGGCGGTGCTCTACCAGCTGAGCTAACTGTCCGTGTTGTCCTCTCGAACAAAAGTGTTTGTACGGGAAACTCCCCTCAGGGTCAAGAAAAAAATCAAAAAAAGCAAAGAAAGTTTCATATTGCAAATAATCATTTGAAATAAAAGGATAAAAATTTGATATTTGTTCCTGATAAATGGTCTTGCAGTCCCGGAGGGCCGGTGTTAGGTAGAAAAACACTTCAGTTCAGGGTGGAAAAGATGATGCTTTCCCGTTTCCGGCAGGGCCGCGGCCCCGTGGCCGGCAAAGATCGTGATACGCGCTTCCCGTCGCGCATGGGGATGGGCCTGCTGCTGGCGGCCCTGCTGCTGTTGCCGGGCTGTGCCCAGGCTGTCCCGGATGCCGGTGTGCCGCTGCATGTCCCTGCCGCGCGGGCGCTCCCCGGCCCCCTGGAGCCTGCGCCCCTGTCGGCGCTGGTATTGCATGATGCCGGGGCGCGCCAGTGCCGGGTCTACGATGGTGTGCGCATCATCGCGCAGCCCATGCAGGAGAACCTCTGCGCCCTGAGCTTCGATGACGGTCCTTCGGCCAATACGTCGCAGATCCTCGACATCCTGGCCGCGCACAACATCCCGGCCACCTTCTTCGTGCTGGGGCGGAACGCCGAGCACCGGCCCGACCTTGTGCAGCGCATCCATGACGAGGGCCACGAGATCGGCATCCATACCTATTCCCATCCCAATCTGCGCCATCTCAACCAGGCGGCCCAGAGCGAGCAGATCGGCAGGGTGCAGCGCTTTTTGCGTACCCTGGGCATCGAGGCCCGCTTCCTGCGCCCGCCCTACGGCTCGTTCAACGACATCACCCTGAAGGCCGCCGAACAGATGGACCTCAAGGTGGTGCTCTGGTCGCTGGACAGCGAGGACTGGCGGGGCGTGCGCGAGGATTATGCCGCCCTGGTCAACACGCGGGGCCAGCGCTACGTCAACAACGATTTGCGCGGCATCTTCCTTTTCCATGATACGGTGCACGGCACGCTGGAGAACCTGCCGCGCATCATCGCGCAGTTGCAGGCCGGGGGCTGCCAGCGTTTCGTGACGGTCAGCGATTTCCTGGACGGCAGCCTGGATCCCGAGCCGCCGTTGCTCATGGCCCGCCACAACCGGCATCCTTTGCCTGACGGTCGCGAGCTCATGCCGCCGGAAAGCTTTCCCGATGTGCAGTGGGCCGGACAGGGGCGGGGACGCAGCGGCTTCGATGCCGCCCAGCGTGCCTCCTCCACGCGGGACACCAGCCTCACCTGGGCCGCGGGCAGCACGCCGGTGCCCATGGCCCGCAGCAGCAGCCCCCGCTGGGGCAAGGCCGCGGAACAGGCCCGCGAGCAGCAGGCCCGGCGCCAGGAGCGTCTGGAACAGGAACGGCAGGCCGCAGCGGCCCGGGTGCAGCCGCAGCCGGCAGGGCCCGTCCACGCCGTGCGCGGCACCGTGACGCCCCAGCGCGACTTCGGCACCAGTGCCGGCGAGGTCTACCCCGGCAGCCGCCCCGTGAGTTCCGTCGAGGAGCTGGCTCCGGCCACCTCCGTGCAGCAGTAAGCAAAAAACGGGGGAGGAAAATCCCCCATCGCTGCGGCGCTGCCCGTAACGCTCCCTTGTCGCTGACGGGCACGCTCTGGGCCGTCTTGGGCCGGTGCCAGCGCGAGAGGGCTTCCCCTTCCCCCCATGCTTCCCGCCCCTTGCCCGGCGCGTTTCATTCAAGCAGGCGAACAGCCCCCGCATGATGTCATGCGGGGGCTGCTGCGTTCGGGGAACATGCCGGGACTTCGATGCCCTAGGACAGGCGGGTCTTGAAGTCTTCGTAGCCGAAACGGCGCACCAGACGGAAGCGGGCCGTGGCGGCCGGGTCGGCCGCGTGGGGATCGGCGGCCAGGCTGCCGATGGACGGCAGGCGCAGGCCGTTGAAGGTGGTGGTCTTGACCATGCTGTAGATGGCCATGTCGGTGAAGATCAGGCGGTCACCGGCCCTGAGGGGCGCGGCGAAGCTGTATTCGCCGATGACGTCCCCGGCCAGGCAGGACTTGCCCGCCAGGCGGCAGGTCCAGGCCTTTTGGCCGTTCTCGCCCGCCAGGCGCAGTTCGCCGTCTTCCGGGGCCAGCAGGCCGGGGCGGTAGGGCATCTCCAGCACGTCGGGCATGTGGCAGGAGGCCGAGGTGTCCAGGATGGCGACGGGCATGTCGGCCTGCACCACGTCCAGCACCGTGGCCACCAGCCAGCCCGCGTTGAGGGCCACGGCCTCGCCGGGCTCCAGATAGATCTGCGCGCCGTAGTTCCGCTGCATGCGCGTGATGCAGCGGCAGAGGCGGTCCAGGTCATAGCCTTCGCGGGTGATGTGGTGGCCGCCGCCGAAATTGATCCACCGGCACTGGGCCAGCTGCTTGCCGAAACGGGCCTCCACGGCGTCCAGGGTGCGTTCCAGCGCGTCGGCGCCCTGTTCGCACAGGGTGTGGAAATGCAGGCCGGAGATGCCTTCCGGCAGTTTTTCGGGCAGCTGGTGCGGGCGGATGCCCAGACGGGAGCCTGGGGAGCAGGGATTGTAGATGGCCACGGCGCCTTCGGAATGCTCGGGATTGATGCGCAGGCCGCAGCTGATCTCGCGGCCGTTGTCGCGGCACCAGGCCCGCACCCTGGGGCCGAAGCGTTCCCACTGGGCCAGGGAGTTGAAGACCAGGTGATCCACCAGCGGCAGCAGTTCGTCCAGTTCCTCTTCCGTCCAGCCCGCGGCAAAGGCGTGCACTTCGCCGCCGAATTCCTCGCGGCCCAGGCGGGCTTCATCCACGGAGCTGGCGCAGGTGCCCCACAGGGGGCCGTGGCCTTTGGCGCGGGAGAGCAGGGGGAAGCTGTCCCAGGCGGCAAAGCCCTTGAGGGCCAGCAGGATCCTGGCGCCGGTGCGCTGCTGCACGCTGTCCAGGATGGCCGCATTGGCCGCCAGACGGGCTTCGTCCAGCACGAAGCAGGGCGAGGGGACGGTACGGGGATCCAGCAGGGGCAGGAGATGCTTCATGTTTCAGTCTTTTGCAGGGGTTGGGGTGAAGAAAGGGCTGCCGCCCGGGGCCTGGCCGCAGGGCGGCGGGCGTTTTTTCCGGGCCGGAGCGCAACGGGGGAAGGGGCCCGCGGGCCCCTTCCCCCTGAAACGGCGTTGCTGGCGCGAAAGGGACTAGTCCTTCACTTCCACGCACTGCCACGGCAGGCCGTAGGCGTTGAGGTCGGCCATGAAGGGGTCGGGGTCGAACTGTTCCATGTTCCACACACCGGGCTTGAGCCACTGGCCGGAGACCATCATCTTGGCACCGATCATGGCGGGCACGCCGGTGGTGTAGGAGATGGCCTGGGAACCCACTTCGGCGTAGCAGGCCTCATGGTCGCAGATGTTGTAGATGTAGACGGCCTTTTCCTTGCCGTCCTTGATGCCGCGCATGACGTTGCCGATGCAGGTCTTGCCCTTGGTCAGCGGGCCCAGGGAGGCGGGGTCGGGCAGCAGGGCGCGCAGGAACTGGATGGGCACGATGTCCTGGCCCTGGAAGCGCACGGGATCGATGCGGGTCATGCCCACATTGCCCAGCACCTTGAGGTGGTTCAGGTAGTTTTCGGAGAAGGTCATCCAGAAACGGGCGCGCTTGAGGCCCTTGAGGTTCTGCACCAGGGATTCCAGTTCCTCGTGGTACATGAGGAAGCACTTCTTGGGGCCGATGCCGTCGGGGAAGTCGTAGGTCATGGACCAGGACAGGGGATCGGTCTCCACCCATTCGCCGCGTTCCCAGTAACGGCCGCGGGCGGTCACTTCGCGGATGTTGATCTCGGGGTTGAAGTTGGTGGCGAAGGGCTGGCCGTGGTCACCGGCGTTGCAGTCGATGATGTCCAGCACATGCACTTCGTCCAGCTCGTGCTTCATGACCCAGGCCGAGAAGACGTTGGTGACGCCGGGGTCGAAACCGGAGCCCAGCAGGGCAGTGAGGCCTGCCTGCCTGAAGCGCTCCTGGTAGGCCCACTGCCATTTGTATTCGAACTTGGCGGTATCCAGGGGCTCGTAGTTGGCCGTATCCAGATAATGCACGCCGCATTCCAGGCAGGCGTCCATGATGTGCAGATCCTGATAGGGCAGGGCGATGTTCAGCACGGTGTGGGGCTTCACCTGACGGATGAGGGCGCAGAGCTCGGGCACGTTGTCGGCATCCACCTGGGCGGTGGCGATGTCGACGCCCAGACGGGCCTTGACCGAGCGGGCGATCTCGTCACACCGGGAAAGCGTACGGCTGGCAAGGGTGATCTTGCCGAAGGCCCCTTCTTTGGCCACCTGGGCGCACTTGTGCGCCACCACGCTTCCCACGCCACCGGCGCCGATGATCAGAATATCCGCCATGATTTCTCCTTTTGAATCCGTTTGTCCGTGATTGATGAAATGCGGCCCGCCGGAACAGGCGGTCATCCCCTCCATAGCCCACAGCGGCAGGAAGGTAAAGGGCAGGGGGAGGGCACCGGCCGGTCGCGCGGCCTTTGCCTTCCCCGGGCTTTCCGGGGCTGCCCGGGCAGGGCGCGTCCCTGGTGCCGGGCCCGGGAGCCGGGGACATGCCATGCCCAGCATGCCTGCCTGTTGTGACCGTTGGCCGTCCTGTCGGTGACGGGCCGGTGACGACAGACGGGCGCCGTCCGCGCCGGTGGCGGCCGGAGCCGTGCCGTAGCGGCGGCAGTGGCTGAAGGCCGTCGCCGCCAGGCCCCGGCGTTGCGGGCGACCGTCCCGCATGGTCCGGGACGGCACGCGCCGGGGGGCCTCCTCCCAGGACAGGCAGCCCCGTCCGCGTCCCTAGTGGGTATGGTCCAGAACGGGCACGCTGTCGCCCAGTTTTGCGCGGATGGCGGCGATCATGGTCTCGTGGTGCGGGCAGGGGAAGCCGATGGGGTTGCCCTTGCGGATGCAGGAGGCCAGGGCCACGGCTTCGGCGCCGCGATCCACCAGCATCCTGGCGCGGGCCACGGCCCGCTTGCCGGGACAGCCGCCGCAGGAGACGAAGCCGATGACCTCGCAGGGGCCCAGTTCCTCGAACGCGCCCTTGCCCTGGGCGGCAAAGGAAAAGTCCGTGGTGCCGGGGCAGATGTCCTCGGTCTGCATGCAGCGGATGATGCCGATCTTTTTCATGGGAGCCTCCTTGGTTTGCTTATCGGGCCCGGGGCGTCTCCCCGTGGTCTTCGGGGATGACGAAGCCCAGCAGGTCGTCACGCACGATGGCGTCCAGTTCCGCCCGGTCATGGGCCGGGGTCTCGGTGAACAGGAAGCCGAAGTGGGAATAGCGGTCGTAAAAGCCGCGGCGCAGGCGCAGGACCTTGTGGAAGCGGGCGCAGAGGGCGTCGTAGTCGAAGCGCCGTACCGGCGGGCAGGCGGCGGGCTTGTTGAGCACGATGAGGGTGTAGAGCCTGTCCTCGTGGCCGGGCAGGATGCTCTCCCAGTCCGGGCGCCGGTCGTCCAGATAGCAGCCGTAGGTGGGGAAGCCCCAGGCGAAGAGGCTGATGTCCGTGCAGCACCAGCCCGCGAAGCGCAGCGGGTTGAACTCGATGGGCACCATATGGCCGTCGGCGTCGCGGCGCAGTTCCACATGGACGGGGTAGTCGCGCAGGCCCAGACGCTCGTTGAGCCGGTCGAACCAGGCTTCCAGCGGCCCGGCCATGCGGCGGATGATGTCCGCGCTGGTGTAGTACAGGCGGTCGCTCACGTCTTCGGAAGAGGCGAAGTCGTGCTGGAGGATGTTGCAGATGACGGCCTCGCCGCGGCTGTTGAAATAGACGTCCACGGCATATTCCGTGCCCTGGATGAGGGATTCCAGCAGCCAGACCTGGTTGTCCAGCACGGCGGCGGGATATTCCTTGCGCCAGCGTACGGCGCCGGCCGCGATGTCGTCACGGGCGGCGCGCCACTGCCGGGCGTTCTCTATGCTGTAGACGCCCAGGCTGAAGAAGCCCACGGCGGGCTTGAGCACGCAGGGGCCGGGCAGGCTGTCGAAATGGGTCTCCATGACCTCCCGCAGGGTCAGCTCGCGGAAATGGAAATCGGGGAAGAGCGGGGCCAGGCGCCGGCGGAACAGCAGCTTGTTCTTGAGCAGTTCGGTGGCGCGTACCAGCCCGGCATTGCCCGAACGGCTGTAGAGCCAGTCCAGGGCGTTTTCCGAATTGCTGTACAGGCGCTGCCCCCGGCAGCACAGATGGCCGAAGTCGCGGCTGGAGACAAGGTTGAGGTGCAGCCCGTAATCCAGCCCGGCCTGCCGGGCAGCGGGCGTATCCAGGACAGGTTCCTGCCGGTCGGCGGCAAAGGCGGCCAGCTCCGGCGAGACATACGGATCTTCCAGAATGATCATGGGGGCCCCTCGTGCAGCATGGCTGCGTAAAAAGCGCAGGGCCGGGATGGTTCCTGACCCTGCGCGGTGTGGTTGCTGGAGAAGCGGCCGGAGCCCGTCCTTGTTAAGGAACGGCTCCGGTGGCGGCGGGAAATGTCTCATGGCGGCACGGCCTTTCCCGCGGATCCGGGTGCCACCATTGGGATCAAGCATGCAGGGGGGAGGAGAGCCTCCCCCCTGCTTTCGTTTTGTTAATCAAGCACACGGAAGTACACGGCAGGCTGGCGCAGCATGCCGGTATCCAGGGTGCGCTGCAGGGCGGTGCTCATGGCTTCCTCGGTGGTCTCATGGGTCATGAAGACCAGGGGCACGCCCTTGCCCTCGTCGGTGCGCTGGATGACCTGGGCCATGCTCACGCCCTGGTCGGCCATGCAGCCGGCCAGATCGCGCAGCACGCCGGGCTCGTCCTCCACCATGACGCGCACATAGTAGCGCGAGCGCCATTCCGCCGGCGGCACGATGCTGGCGCGGGGCAGGTCGTCACAGGCATAGCCGGTATTGTGCGGGTTCTCGTCACGGGCCACGGCCATGAGGTCGGCCAGCACGGCCCCGGCGGTGGGCAGGTCGCCCGCGCCCCGGCCGTGGAAGAAGAGCGAACCGCAGGCATTGCCGCTGACGCGCACGGCGTTGTACACGCCGCCCACACGGGCCAGCAGCACCGTATAGGGCACCAGGGCCGGGAACACGCCCGCCTCCAGGCGCACCTTGCCGTCGGCCTGGCCGGGGTCGCGGCGTTCGCGCACCTGGGCGATGAGCTTGATGCGGTAGCCGAACTCGCGGGCCAGGGCGATATCCATGCTGGACATGCCGCGGATGCCGCGCACGGGCATGGCCGTGTAGGGGTAGTTGACCCCGTAGGCCAGGCGGATGAGCAGGGTCAGCTTGTGGGCCGCGTCGTGGCCGTCGATGTCCAGGGTGGGATCGGCTTCGGCATAGCCCAGCTGCTGGGCCTGCTTGAGGGCCACATCGAAGTCCAGACCGTTGGAGGTCATCTCGGACAGGATGTAGTTGCTGGTGCCGTTGAGGATGCCCATGAGGGACGAGATGCGGTTGCCGGCCAGGCTGGTGCGCAGGGCCTCCACCACGGGCACGGCGCCGGCGACACTGGCCTCGTAGCGCAGGATGCGGCCCTTGCCGGCGGCCTTCTGGAACAGGGCGAGCCCCTCCTCGGCCAGCAGGGCCTTGTTGGCGGTGACGATGTGCTTGCCGGCGTCCAGGGCGCGGTCGATGATGGCGCGCGGGGCGTCGATGCCGCCCATGAGTTCCACCAGCACGTCGATCTCGGGATCGTTGACCAGCTCGTCAGGATCCGTGGTCAGGTCGGCCCCGGGGGGCAGGGGCACGGTGCGCGCCTTCTGGGCATTGCGCACCAGTACCTTCTTGACCCGGATGTCCCGGCCCGTACGCTGGCGGATGATGTCGGCGTTCTCTTCCAGCAGGCGGGCAAGACCGCCGCCCACGGTGCCGAACCCGGCCAGACCCACTACCAGAGGCTTGTTGCTTTCGGCCATAGTGTCCCCTAAGCGCTGGAGCCGCTGAGCAGGCGGCGGATGTTGCGCACGGCCTGACGGGTGCGGTGATCGTTCTCGATGAGGGCGAAGCGCACGTACTCGTCACCGTAGGCGCCAAAGCCCAGGCCCGGCGAGACGGCCACCTGCGCTTCGGTGAGCAGCAGCTTGGAGAATTCCACGGAACCCATCTTGCGGAACTCTTCGGGGATGCGGGCCCAGACGAACATGGTCGCCTTGGGCGCGGGCACTTCCCAGCCGATGCGGTTGAGGCCGTCGATGAGCCAGTCACGGCGCTGGCGGTAGATGTCGCAGATCCTGGTGACTTCCTCGTCGCCGCCGCGCAGGCCCACGGTGGCCGCGATCTGGATGGGCTGGAAGATGCCGTAGTCCAGATAGCTCTTGATGCGGCTCAGGGCGTGGATGAGCTTGGGGTTGCCCAGGCAGAAGCCCACGCGCCAGCCGGGCATGGAATAGCTCTTGGACATGGTGTAGAATTCCACGCCCACGTCCTTGGCGCCCTTGGCCTGCAGGAAGCTGGGGGCCTTGTAGCCGTCGAAGACCAGGTCGGCATAGGCCAGGTCATGGATGACCCAGATGTTGTTCTCCTTGGCGAATTCCACGACCTTTTCAAAGAAGGCCAGGTCGGTCACTTCCGTGGTGGGGTTGTGGGGATAGCACAGGAAGAGCAGCTTGGGACGGGGCCAGGCCTGCTGGGTGGCGGCGGTCAGGTCCTCGAAGAAGTCACGGCCGGGCCCGATGGGCACGCTGCGCACGTCGGCGCCGGCGATGATGGGCGCGTATTTGTGGATGGGGTAGGTGGGGTCGGGCGCCAGCACCACGTCACCGGGGGAGAGCATGGCCAGCGAAAGGTGGGCGAGCCCTTCCTTGGAGCCCATGGTCACGATGGCTTCGGTGTTGGGATCGAGATCCACGTCGTACAGGCGCTTGTAGCGTTCGCACACGGCATCGCGCAGATGGGGGATGCCGCGGGAGAGCGAGTAGCGGTGGTTCACCGGCTTCTGTACGGCTTCCACCAGCTTGTCCACGATGTACGGCGGGGTGGGAATGTCGGGATTTCCCATGCTGAAGTCAACGATATCGATATTCTGGCGACGCAGCTTCATTTTGAGGTCGCCTACCACCGCGAAGACGTAGGGGGGCAGGCGCTGGATGCGCGAGAACTCTTCCATGGGGACGCTTCTCCTGCTGAAGTTCAAAATCTTCAGCCAGATTAGCCAGTGCGTTCGGCATTTGTAAAGCACTTTGCCAAGATAAAGGCTTTGCGCTACCGTTGCCGGTACTGGACAGGCCACGTCATCCCACGGACCCGTTATCGCCCTTCAACCATCGAGGACCGCATGGAACATCATATCCGTTTCGACGCTGACGCCATGACCCTGTATCTGCTGGACCAGCGTGCCCTGCCCGGGCGCGAGGACTACCTGCCCATCCGCACCCTGGACGAGACCATCCGGGCCCTGCAGGTGATGGTGGTGCGCGGCGCCCCGGCCATCGGCGTCACGGCCGGTTTCGGCTGCGTGCTGGCCCTGGAGGAACTGCGCCGCGGCCTGCCCGCCGGGGCCGACTGGCGCACGGCCTATGACCGGGCCCTGGAGCGCCTGGAGGCGGCCCGGCCCACGGCCGTGAACCTGCGCTGGGGCGTGGAGCGCATGCGGGCCCTGTGGCGGGCCCATGCCGGTCTGGAGATGGAGGCCCTCCTCCCCGTCCTGCTGGCCGAGGCCGAGACCATGCGCCGCGAGGACGTGGAGATCTGCCGCGAGATCGGCCGCCACGGGGCGTCCTGCATCAATGACGGCGACACCGTCCTCACCCACTGCAATGCCGGGGCCCTGGCCACGGCCGGGTACGGCACGGCCCTGGGCGTCATCCGCGGCGCCCTGGAAGCGGGCAAGAAGGTGCGGGTCATCGCCGACGAGACGCGGCCCTTCCTGCAGGGGGCGCGCCTGACCGCCTGGGAACTGCGGCAGGACGGCATCGACGTGCGCGTGGCCTGCGACAATGCCTGCGCCCTGCTGATGCAGAAGGGCCTGGTGCAGTGCGTGGTGGTGGGGGCCGACCGCATCGCGGCCAACGGCGACGCCGCCAACAAGATCGGCACCTTCGGCGTGGCCCTGCTGGCCAGGCATTTCGGCATCCCCTTCTATGTGGCGGCGCCCCTGTCCACCATCGACCCGCGCACGCCCGACGGCGCGCACATCCCCATCGAGGAGCGCCCCGACCGGGAAGTGACCCATGTGGGCGGGACCCGCATCGTCCCCGAAGGGGTGCCGGTCTTCAATTTCGCCTTCGACGTGACGCCCGCGGACTGCATCACGGGCATCATCACGGAAAAGGGCGTCCTGCGCGCCCCGTACGGCCCGGCCATCGCCGCGGCCCTCGGGGCCTGATGTCCGCACGGACGGCGCCATGCCGTCCGTTTTTGCTTCCGCTGCCCGGAAAGGAGCGCCCATGAAAGAACTGACCTTGCTGGCCGACAGCAGAGCGCCGCTGGCCTTCCATCTGGAGACGTCCGCCGCCGTGGCCCACTGGAACCTGCGGGACGTGCCCGGCGAGCACATCTCGGTGCCGGCCCTGTGCGATGCCCGCCTGACGGAGATCCGGCGCGAGCACGCCGCCTGGGCCTGCCGGACGGGCCTCAGGCCCGTGGAAGGGGCGCTGCTGCACGAGCATTTCCAGGCCGGGGAAAAGCTGTCCATGTGGTGGTGTTCGCTGCTCTACGAGCGCCATCCCAAGATGACGCCCCTGCTTTACGAGGTCTACAAGCTGCGCACCCTGGAGCACCTGCTGGACGAGGGCGGCTTCACGGCCCTGCGTCTGGTGGGCGGCGACGACCGGCTGTGCGGGACCCTGCTGGCGCTCTGCCAGGCCACGGGGCGGCAGTTCGCGGACTACCACGATCCCCAGTGCCGCGACGGCCGCCGCCTCACCTGGCTGCGCCGCCTCTACGAGGCCTGTCCCTCCCTGCTGCGCGCGGCCGGGCGCTATGTCCACTGGTGGTTCCGGGTGCGCCTGCCCCTCAGGCCCCGGGGCGGGGCCCTGCCCGCCCTGCCGCCCGCGCATGTGACCACGGGCACCATCGTCACCTACTTTCCCAATGTGGATATGGAGGCCGCTGCGGCGGGCCGCTTCCGCTCCCGTTACTGGGAGGGCCTGCACGACGCCCTGTGCGCGGCGGCGGCCAGGACGCCCGTGCGCTGGCTGTTCATCCGCTTTCCTTCGCCCCAGATGGACCTGGCCGGCTGCATCAGGATGCGGGACCGCTTTCGTGCCGCGCATCAGGACGGCGTGAGCTTCCACTATCTGGAGGAATTCCTCACGGCCGCCGACCTGCGGGCCGCCTGGAAGCGCTATCTGCGCCTGGCCTGGACCAGCCGCCGCCTGGAGGCCGCCATGCGCGGGCTCTGCCGCTTCGAGGGCTCCCGCCTGGACTTCTGGCCCTACATGGCCGATGACTGGGCCGAGACCTTCCGGGGCTGGCGCTGTCTGGAGCGCTGCCTGCAGCAGCGCGGCATCGACAATTATGTGAAGGCCGCCGGGCCCCAGCGCTGGTTCACCTTCCCGCTGGAGAACTGCCCCTGGGAACGCATGCTGACCCATGCCGCCCACACCACGCCCGGCGCGGGCGGGCCCGTGTACGGGGCGCAGCATTCCACCATCCGGCCCACGGACTTCCGCTATTTCGATGATCCGGCCACCTTCACGGACAGCGCCTGCGCGGCCTTCCAGCCCGACCGCATCTGCGCCAACGGGCAGGGGGCCCTGCGGCAGTGGCAGGCCGCCGGTGTGCCGCAGGAGCGCCTGGAGCTGGTGGAGGCCCTGCGCTACATGTATCTTGCCGATGCCCGCAATGCCGCCGTGCCGGCGCAGGAAGGGCAGCCGCCCCGCCGCCTGCTGGTGGTGACCGGCTTTTTTGCCGACGAGACCGCCGACCATGTGCGCCTGCTGGCCCGGGCCGTGCACGCGGGCCTGCTGGACGGCTGGGAGATCGTGGTCAAGCCGCACCCCTATCTTGCCGTGGAGGCCGATCTGCGCCACGAGCTGGGGGCCCGGGCCGGATGCCTGCGCTTTGCTGAAGGTCCCGTCGCCACCCTTCTGGTGCCCGGCACCGTGGTCTGGTCGTCCGCTTCCACCACAGTGGTCCTGGAAGCGGCCCTCAAAAAGCTGCCCGTCATGGTCATGCTGCCGTCGGACGGCTTCGACCTCTGTCCCCTGCAGGACGTTCCCGGCCTGCTGCGTACCGGCAGCCTGGACGATGTGCGGCGGGCACTGTCCTGCGCCGCGCCGCCCGCCCTGCCGGACGACTATCTGGAATTGCAGCCCGGCCTGCCCCGCTGGCGGGCCCTGCTGGAGCTGTAGCGGACGGGCGCCCGGCTCCGTTCCCGGCCCTTCCGTGCGCAGGGCGCGCCGCGGGGCCGCCTGGTGCCGTGAGGGGAGAGGCAGGGCGGCTCCTGCCGCCGGGGATGCCTGCCGTACAGCCCGGCAGACGCGCTGCCCGGAGACATGGCGGGGCTGCGCTGTCCCTGCCGCCGGGACGCATGGCAGGCGTGCGGCGTGTCCCGAAAGCGTGCCCGGGGACCTGAGCCCTGCGCACGGCCGCGCCGTACAGGGGCTTGAAAAAACAGTCGCCGCTGGGTAGCGTCAAAAGAGCGGCCGGCCCCGGGAAGGGCGCCCGCGAGCAGGCCCCGCAGGGGGCAGGCGGGAGGATGGCATGTTTTTCAACGAACGGGTCAGGAATTACGGCTCGCGCGGCAAGGGCGTGAGCGCGCGCGACAACCACATCATCAAGGGCATGAAGGCCCTGCACCTTCTGGCGGCCCTGGCCTGGGCGGGCGGCGCCTTTTCCATGCAGGCCCTCGGTTTCCTCAAGCTGGGCATGGACGATCCGGCGGCCGTGAAGCTGGTGGAGTACTGCCGCTATATCGTGGATTCCTGGGTGGTCATGCCCGGGCTCGTCGGCTGTGTGCTCACGGGCCTGTTCTATTCTATCTTCACGTCCCTGGGCTTCTTCAAATTCGCCTGGGTCACGTTCAAGTGGATCATCAGCGCGTGTGCCGGCTTCTGGGGCACGTTCTTCTGGCTGCCCGTGGGGGACCGCTGCATCGCATGGCTCACGCCCCTGGGCCTGGACTGGCCCCTGCGCTTCATACGCTCCTGCATCCTGCCGGAAGAGCTCTGGGCCAGCCTGGTCCAGGTGGCCATCATCTTCGCCATGGCCCTGATCTCCATCTACCGCCCGCTGACCTGGAAGCTGTACGGCGACCCCATCGTGCCGCCCACGTCGTAGGAGGGATATTTTCCGGGGCGGCCCCTTTGCCGCCCGGCGCAGAAAGAGGGCCTTTCTTCCGGTTCCCGTCCTTTCCCCAGTGCGTTCCATCAGGCGGGAAAGGGAGACAGGCACCAGCCGGGAAAGGAACAGGGGACGCTCCCGCATAGGGAGCGTCCCCTGTGTTTTGGGCTTTCGTCTGGGGAGCCCCACATGGCGGCTGGGCTATCGCAGGAGGCGGCTTTCTATCCGTGGGGAACGTCGGCCCAGGGAAAAGGATGTATGCTCGCAGCATTTCAGGGGGACCGCCTCCGTGCCCCATCGGGCTGTCAGCCTCAGCGGCAGGATGCCGTCCCCGGCGTGAAGACGGCGAAAGGGGAAGTCCTGCGGTGGCATGGAGGAGGGGCTTCCCCGGAAGAAAGCGCGCTGACGCCAAAGGGGAAGAACGGGAATCGACGGCAGAAAGGAGGAATCCCTCTCCCCTCGGGGAGCCGTGCCTCAGGCCTCGAAGACCAGGCTTTCGAACCAGAAGAGCAGGGCCTGGGGATCGCGCCAGCTGCCTGCGGGCAGCCCGGCCTTGCGGCAGAGGTGTTCTAGGTACTGCGGCAGGTCCCAGCCCTGTTCCACGGGCACCTGCGGCAGGAAGACGCCCTGGCGCATGCCCAGGCGCAGCAGCAGGCCGTGGCGGCCGATGACGATCCGTGCCGGGTCGGGGCAGGGGCTCAGGGGGCCCAGCACGGAGATGTGCAGGCTGCACCGCGGCCACTCCGCCGCGTCCAGGGCAGGGAAGCGGGGATCCTCGAAGGCGGCGGCGCGGGCCATGCGCCAGACGTTCCGCCAGAGCGGTTCCCGGCCCACCATGTTGCCGATGCAGCCCCGTAGGTCGCCATCCTTGTTCAGGGTCACGAAGGAGCCCAGCGACTGGGCCAGTGTCCCGCCGGCCAGCGCGGGCGGCAGGGGCGGCGGGCCGTCCTCCCGGCCCTCAAGGGCCGTTGTGATGCTTTGCCGGGCCAGGCGGGAGAGCCAGTGCCGTTCTTCGTCATTGAGGGAAAAGGTGACGCCCATGACAGACCTCCGTGGCGGGCGCGCAGGATGTGCGTCCCGGTGGGCTCGCGGCCGCCTGATGGTCACGCGGGGGATGGTGGGGGCAGGTCGCGGCGGTGTTCCCCGCAGTGTAGGCGGGGCGGGCGCAGGATTCAAGCCGGCGGGATGTGAGGCGGGCACGGGCGCCGTTCAGCCCGGTACGGGGCCGGTCCCCTTGTCCAGCTTGTCAAAAACCTGTTTGCCTTCTCCCCACGCGCGTACGGGCGCCGTTCAGCCCGGCAGTAACCGGCTGGTAAACGTGCGTTGTCTGGGCGCGTACCGGGGAAAGGGACCGGCGCAGGCACCTCCCTGCTGCGCTGGGAACCGGGAGGGGAAAAGCGCGGCCGCTCCCTGCCGGGAGCGATGGGGGGCACACGTTCCTTTAGCCTCGGCCGGCCGGGCTCCCATCCGTTGCGGAAAACGGAAATGCCGCGATGGCTCGCGGCATTTCTGTGGGGTAAGGCAGGGCACATGCTCCTGACACGGTATTTGGCGGTATACCGTGATTGACGTCTCGTCCGTGGCTGTCCCGACCGCAATGGGCTGCGGACGGCCTGCCGGTGCGGGAGGCATGACCGCCCGGCGGCTAGTCCTCGCCCTCGGTATGGGCCTGCTTGCCGGCGCCCTTGAGACCGTACATGGTGGTGGAGCCGGAAGACCAGAATTCCAGCACTTCCTCGTTCACCAGCCTGGTGAGGATCTTCTTCACTTCACGGGGGCCCTTGTCGGGGAACAGTTCCGTGAAGTCCTTGAAATAGAACTTGGACTTGGAAGCGGACTTGCTCTTCAGGAATTCGACGATGATGTCTTTTTCGTCAGCCATGGTTTTTCTCCTGGCCCCGGCGGCGCCGCAAAGGGCCGCCGGGGCGTTTTCAAGACCGGCCTAGAACTTGAACTGGGTGCTCTGACGCCAGGTGTAGTAAGCCGGATCGCGGAAGTCGTCGATCAGGTGATGGGTGAACTGCAGACCGGTCAGCTTGAAGAAGCTTTCCCAGCCGATGCGTTCGGCCCAGTCGCCCAGACGTTCGTACTTGTTGGCGTTGGCGGCGTAGACTTCGACGATGTGCTTCACCGTCTTGGTCAGGGTGGGCCAGCGCGGCGGTTCGTTGGGGATGTAGCCCACGACCACCTTGGAGAACTTGGGCATGCTGATGCGGTTGGACACCTTGCCGCCCACCATGATGGCGATGCCGTCGCCTTCGTGGTCGGCGATGGGCAGGGCGGGGCACATGGTGTAGCAGTTGCCGCAGTACATGCAGCGGTCCTGCTTGATGGCGATGGAGTTCACCTTCTTGCCGTCGTGTTCCACCTTGGTGGGACGGACGGCAGCGGTGGGACAGGCGGCCACGGCCAGCGGGATCTCGCACAGCTGGTCGGCCCATTCGTGGTCGATCATGGGCGGTTTGCGGTGGATGCCCACCAGGCCGATGTCGGAGCAGTGCACGGCGCCGCACATGTTGATGCAGCAGGCCAGGGAGATGCGCACGGGCGCGGGCAGGCGCATGTTCTTGAAGTCCTCGAACATGGCGTCCATGACGCATTTCACGGGGCCGGAGGCATCGGTGGCGGGGGTGTGGCAGTGCACCCAGCCCTGGGTGTGCACCATGTTGCTGACGCCGGCGCCGGTGCCGCCCACGGGGAACTTGTAGGAACCGCCGTCGAACTTGCGGCTGTTGAGCTCGTCGCGCAGGGCCTTCATGGTGGCTTCGTCTTCCACCATGAACTCGATGTTGTTACGGGTGGTCCAGCGCAGGTAGCCGCCGCAGTACTTGTCGGCGATGTCGCAGATCTCGCGGATGTGGGTGATGGACATGGTGCGGGTGCCGCCCACGCGGACGGTGTACACCTTGTCGCCGCCTTCGGCCACGTGCATCAGCACGCCGGGCTCAAGAATTTCGTGGTACAGCCACTTGCCGAAATTCTTTTTGATGACCGGCGGGAAGTATTCGTCGTACTTGTGGGGGCCGATGTCGGTAATGCGGCCTTCCATCGGTTTGGCGGGATTGTACCCGGAAGAAATAAAAGCCATGTTCTTCTCCCCCTTAAACTAGCGTTGATGGCGTTTGCGGAATTCAGCCAGGTCGCGGGTCCAGCCGCCGGGCACTTCTTCTTCCTTGAAGAAGATGTACGGGTTGGAGCGGGGAGCCGTGACGTGGTACGGAGCGGCCTCGGTGTCGGTGACTTCGAGCAGCTTCTGGAAGGAAAGACGCTTCATGGTCTCGCCCACGCGTTCGCGGTTCTTGCCTTCTTCCATCCACCAGTCCCAAATCTTTTCGATGACTTCCTTGATTTCATCGTAGGGAGCTTCACAGGAGATGAAGGGCACCAGCAGCGAACCCATCTGGGCGCCGTCCACCACGGGGGCCTTGGCGCCCACCAGGATGCTGGCGCCGCGTTCGTCACCGATGTGCAGGGCGCGGGGCATGGTGTTGATGCAGTGCATGCAGCGCACGCAGTCGGCGGTCTTGATGGACAGCTTGCTGCCGTCCCAGCTCATGCACTTGGAGGGGCAGCGGTCCACCACTTCGGCCTGGATGTCGAACTTGCCCCAGTCACGACCGGCATGGGCACCGGCGTTGGGTTTGAATTCGCCGCCCACGTAGGCTTTCACGGCGTCCTGGTCGATCTTGATGTCGTCCTTCCAGGTACCCACCACAGCGAAGTCGGAACGGGCCATGGCGCACACGCAGCCGTTGGGGCAGCCGTCGAACTTGAACTTGAACTTGTAGGGGAAGGCGGGACGGTGCAGTTCGTCCTGGTAGTCCTGGGTCAGCTGGTAGCACATGTCCTGGGTGTTGTAGCAGGCATATTCGCAGCGGGACTGGCCGAGGCAGGCTTCGGGGGTACGCAGGTTGGAGCCGGAACCACCGAGGTCGACATGCAGCTTGTGGGTCAGGTCGTGGAAGACTTCTTCCAGCTGCGGGGTCTGGGTGCCCAGGAGCACGATGTCACCGGTGGAACCGTGCATGTTGGTAATGCCGGAACCGCGCAGGTCCCAGATGTCGCACAGGTCACGCAGGAATTTGGTGTGGTAGTATTTGGCAGCGGGCTGGGCCACACGCATGGTGTGGAAGTGGGCCACGCCGGGGAACTTTTCGGGCTGGTCGCAGTAACGGCCGATGACGCCGCCGCCGTAACCGAACACGCCCACGATGCCGCCGTGCTTCCAGTGGGTCTCCTTTTCTTCGTAGGAGAGTTCCAGGACGCCCAGCAGGTCGTCGGGGGCGTCAGCGGGGATCTGATAGTCGAGTCCTTTGGGATTGGCCGCACGGGCGGCGGCTTCCTGTTTGATGTCGGACACAAAGCTCGGCCAGGGGCCGCTTTCGAGCTGGTCCAGCAGGGGAGTCGCATGTTTCGGCATTGCCATACCTCCATGAGTGCATATTTCAACGAAAAATCGTTGAATATTTTACCAAATGCTGAAAAGCGGCGCATCCTCGGGGGTAAGAATGGCCTTTTCAGCCACGGCATGGCTTCTTGGTAACAAAAAATCGTTGTATTTGGCAATAGGAAAAGAAGCAAAAGGGCCTTTCAGGGCCAAAAAAATATTTTTCAGGCTTATTCAACGATAATTCGTTGTATAATGGCCATGCACCGGGACGGGAGGCCCGCGCAGGCAGCAGGCACGGCGGCAGGGATCAGGCGTCCCCGCATCTCCGGGCAGGGCCGGACGGGCGGACCGCCTGCGGGCACGGCCGTGACAGGCCGTGTGGCGCCTCATGGGCGCCAGGGGTGCCCCCGGTGCAGCCGCCCGGCGTCCCGGATCAGGCGTCCTGTTTGCGCAGGCCGAACTTTTTGATGCGGGAGCAGAGCGTGGTGGGGCTGATGCCCAGCAGGGCCGCGGCCCCGTCCCCGCCGTAGATCTTGCCGCGGCAGCGCTGCAGGGCATTGGTGATATTGGTCCGTTCCAGGGCCTGCATCTCCGCCTCGGTGAAGACGATGCCGTTGTCCGCACCGGGCAGAGCGGGCCGGGACGCGGAGGAGGGGGCCGGCGGCAGGGCCTCGCAGTGCAGGAGCCCGTCCGTGCTGGCCGCGGCCGCGTGCAGGACGCATTCCTGCAGTTCCCGGACATTGCCGGGCCAGGTGTAGGCCTGCAGGCGCCCCGGGGCGTCGTCGGCAAAGGCCAGTTCCGGCCGTTGCAGATGCGTGCGGCCATGCTCCAGAAAGGCCCGGGCCAGGGGCAGGATGTCCTCCGGGCGCTCACGCAGGGGGGGGATGCTGATGGGGAAGGCATTGAGGCGGTAATAGAGGTCTTCGCGGAACCGGCCCGCACGGACCGCGTCGTGGAGGTCACGGCTGGTGGCGGCCACGAGGCGTACGCTGATCCGGTGCCCGCTGTCCTTGCCGTCGCGCCGGAACTCCCTGTCCTGCAGGACGTGCAGGAGCCTGGCCTGCAGGGACGGGGGGAGCTCCTCCACGGCGTCCAGGAAGAGCGTCCCGCCCGAGGCGGCCTCCAGAAAGCCCATGCGGGCGCCCGCATGGCCGAAGAACTCCTCCTCGAGCCTGTCACGCGCGATGGCGGCGCAGTTGACCCGCACCAGCGGCCCTCCGGCCACGAAACTTTGCCGGTGCAGCTCGGCGGCCACGGCTTCCTTGCCGCTGCCGGCTTCGCCGGTGATGAGGACGGGCACGTCCGTGCAGGCCACCTGCCGGATCTTTTCCTTCAGCGCGCACATGCCGGGGCTGTCCCCAGTCAGGGCCAGGGCCGCCGGGGGCAGGGTGTCGTTCTTCAGGTAGGCGTTCTCGATCTCCAGCTGCCGCTTCAGGCGGTTCAGTTCCTCAAAGGCCTGGGCATTGGCGATGGAGACCGCCAGATAGTCCGCGATCATGCGCAGGCGGTCCATGGCCTGCGCGTCCTGCACCTCGCGGCTGAAGACCGCGAAGACCCCCAGCACGCGGCCCCGGTGCAGCAGCGGCTGGCCCAGGAAGGTGCGGATGCCTTCCTGCCGGATCCAGCCGGGCGAGGTCACCCAGTCCATGTCCGGGCGGACATCGTCCACATGATAGGCGGTGCCTGACTGGGCGATGAGCCCCACCTTGCCCAGACCCAGGGAAAAACGGCTGTGGTCGCCGTCCAGTCCGGTCCAGACATGTCCGTCCACGCGGGAGCGCCCGGTACTGGCCGCCAGCCGCAGGCACTGGCGATGGTCGCGGCAGTCGTAGAAATGGCGGCAGCTGGCGCAGAGGCTCGGCTCGGTCGGTTCCAGCAGCCAGATGCGGCACAGGGCCACGTCCTGCCGGGCGGCGAAGGTCGCCGCCACCAGGCGGAAGATCTGGTCCAGCGACTGGCAGCGGGCCATCTCCAGCAGCAGGGCCCGGGTCTGGACCATATCCTGTTCAGGGACCGGGGGCCCGGCAGGAAGGTCCGGTATGGCGCTGGTGCGGGGGAAAGCTGGATGATCGTGCATGGTCTCTCCGTCTGGTGGCTGCCGTGCCCGGAACTCATGGGCCGCGGGGAGGCCGCTCCCTGCGGCGGCCCGCGCCCGTGCCCGGGCGGGCAAGGGCTGGCTGTTTTTCGGCATGTCGCAGCCACAGACTACTGATGACGGAAGGCTTTTTCAACGAAAAATAGTTGAAGTGGTGGCCAGGTGGCTCACGCATTGGCACGGGACATCCTTTTTCATGGGCAGACGTGCCGGTCGTTCCGCCATATGCGGGACGGAGCGGGCTTTCTGTCATGGGGCGTGCCGTGAAGTGCCATGAGCGTGGGAAAGGGCGCGGCTGGTGCCGGTGCCATGAGCGGGGAAGGATGAGCTGTGGCTGTGTGCCCTTGCCGGAAAGATCGGGAAAAAGGCCGGAGACGGCACGGCGCGGTGCGGGAGTGGCAAGGCTTCCACCACCGCCGGGGGGCCGCCGAGGCCGGTACGGCGGAGGACGGGAGGGATGCCGGGCCGCCGGTCCTGGATGCGCGGAAGGCCACAGGGCCTCAGGGAGAGGATCTAGGAAAAGGATCTGCGGGCGGGCGAAAAAACAAGAAATGCCACAACAGGAGTTGCGGCATTTCTTGAGAAAGGAGTCGAAGCTCCAATGGCCTTTGCAAACGCACAGACGTCGCGGTCGGGGCGTTCAAAAGCCGAAGACGGGAAGACTAGTCTTCGCCTTCGGTGTGGGCCTGCTTGCCAGCGCCCTTGAGGCCGTACATGGTGGTGGAGCCGGAAGACCAGAATTCCAGGACTTCTTCGTTCACCAGCTTGGTGAGGATCTTCTTCACTTCGCGGGGGCCCTTGTCGGGGAACAGGTCCGTGAAGTCCTTGAAGTAGAACTTGGACTTGGAAGCGGACTTGCTCTTCAGGAAGTCGACAACAACGTCTTTTTCGTCAGCCATGGTTTTTCTCCTGAACCCGGCGGCGCCGCAAAGCGCCGCCGGGGTATTTTCAAGCTCGGCTTAGAACTTGAACTGGGTGCTCTGACGCCAGGTGTAGTAAGCCGGATCGCGGAAGTCGTCGATCAGGTGATGGGTGAACTGCAGACCGGTCAGCTTGAAGAAGCTTTCCCAGCCGATGCGTTCGGCCCAGTCGCCCAGACGTTCGTACTTGTTGGCGTTGGCGGCGTAGACTTCGACGATGTGCTTCACCGTCTTGGTCAGGGTGGGCCAGCGCGGCGGTTCGTTGGGGATGTAGCCCACGACCACCTTGGAGAACTTGGGCATGCTGATGCGGTTGGACACCTTGCCGCCCACCATGATGGCGATGCCGTCGCCTTCGTGGTCGGCGATGGGCAGGGCGGGGCACATGGTGTAGCAGTTGCCGCAGTACATGCAGCGGTCCTGCTTGATGGCGATGGAGTTCACCTTCTTGCCGTCGTGTTCCACCTTGGTGGGACGGACGGCAGCGGTGGGACAGGCGGCCACGGCCAGCGGGATCTCGCACAGCTGGTCGGCCCATTCGTGGTCGATCATGGGCGGTTTGCGGTGGATGCCCACCAGGCCGATGTCGGAGCAGTGCACGGCGCCGCACATGTTGATGCAGCAGGCCAGGGAGATGCGCACGGGCGCGGGCAGGCGCATGTTCTTGAAGTCCTCGAACATGGCGTCCATGACGCATTTCACGGGGCCGGAGGCATCGGTGGCGGGGGTGTGGCAGTGCACCCAGCCCTGGGTGTGCACCATGTTGCTGACGCCGGCGCCGGTGCCGCCCACGGGGAACTTGTAGGAACCGCCGTCGAACTTGCGGCTGTTGAGCTCGTCGCGCAGGGCCTTCATGGTGGCTTCGTCTTCCACCATGAACTCGATGTTGTTACGGGTGGTCCAGCGCAGGTAGCCGCCGCAGTACTTGTCGGCGATGTCGCAGATCTCGCGGATGTGGGTGATGGACATGGTGCGGGTGCCGCCCACGCGGACGGTGTACACCTTGTCGCCGCCTTCGGCCACGTGCATCAGCACGCCGGGCTCAAGAATTTCGTGGTACAGCCACTTGCCGAAATTCTTTTTGATGACCGGCGGGAAGTATTCGTCGTACTTGTGGGGGCCGATGTCGGTAATGCGGCCTTCCATCGGTTTGGCGGGATTGTACCCGGAAGAAATAAAAGCCATGTTCTTCTCCCCCTTAAACTAGCGTTGATGGCGTTTGCGGAATTCAGCCAGGTCGCGGGTCCAGCCGCCGGGCACTTCTTCTTCCTTGAAGAAGATGTACGGGTTGGAGCGGGGAGCCGTGACGTGGTACGGAGCGGCCTCGGTGTCGGTGACTTCGAGCAGCTTCTGGAAGGAAAGACGCTTCATGGTCTCGCCCACGCGTTCGCGGTTCTTGCCTTCTTCCATCCACCAGTCCCAAATCTTTTCGATGACTTCCTTGATTTCATCGTAGGGAGCTTCACAGGAGATGAAGGGCACCAGCAGCGAACCCATCTGGGCGCCGTCCACCACGGGGGCCTTGGCGCCCACCAGGATGCTGGCGCCGCGTTCGTCACCGATGTGCAGGGCGCGGGGCATGGTGTTGATGCAGTGCATGCAGCGCACGCAGTCGGCGGTCTTGATGGACAGCTTGCTGCCGTCCCAGCTCATGCACTTGGAGGGGCAGCGGTCCACCACTTCGGCCTGGATGTCGAACTTGCCCCAGTCACGACCGGCATGGGCACCGGCGTTGGGTTTGAATTCGCCGCCCACGTAGGCTTTCACGGCGTCCTGGTCGATCTTGATGTCGTCCTTCCAGGTACCCACCACAGCGAAGTCGGAACGGGCCATGGCGCACACGCAGCCGTTGGGGCAGCCGTCGAACTTGAACTTGAACTTGTAGGGGAAGGCGGGACGGTGCAGTTCGTCCTGGTAGTCCTGGGTCAGCTGGTAGCACATGTCCTGGGTGTTGTAGCAGGCATATTCGCAGCGGGACTGGCCGAGGCAGGCTTCGGGGGTACGCAGGTTGGAGCCGGAACCACCGAGGTCGACATGCAGCTTGTGGGTCAGGTCGTGGAAGACTTCTTCCAGCTGCGGGGTCTGGGTGCCCAGGAGCACGATGTCACCGGTGGAACCGTGCATGTTGGTAATGCCGGAACCGCGCAGGTCCCAGATGTCGCACAGGTCACGCAGGAATTTGGTGTGGTAGTATTTGGCAGCGGGCTGGGCCACACGCATGGTGTGGAAGTGGGCCACGCCGGGGAACTTTTCGGGCTGGTCGCAGTAACGGCCGATGACGCCGCCGCCGTAACCGAACACGCCCACGATGCCGCCGTGCTTCCAGTGGGTTTCCTTTTCTTCGTAGGAAAGTTCCAGCACACCGAGCAGGTCTTCGGGGGCGTCAGCGGGGATCTGATAGTCCAGCCCGTCCGGATTGGCCGCGCGGTGAGCCGCTTCCTGTTTGATGTCGGACACGAAGCTCGGCCAGGGGCCGGTTTCAAGCTGGTCCAACAGGGGGGTTGCATGTTTCGCCATTGCCATACCTCCACATGGTTTGTTGTATCACATCGCGTGATGTGCCTTCGTCATGACGCTTGGGGCCGGAGTAGCCCGGAACCGCACACGACAAAACGCCGCCGGGGCGGCCTCGTCTTGCGGCCTGCACACGCGAGTGGTGTGCCGCCCCAGGTGCTGTTCCCTGTCCGGCGTAGTCAGACGGGGGATCGCAGGCGCAGCAGCAGACGCTGTTGGACGTCCGGCACTGCGGGCTGCAATGCAGTTCTGCTTCTTTTAGCGTATTTCTTTGGCGATGACAAGCGCTGTTTCTTGTGATTGACCGCTTTTTCACAGCACAGTCACAATACGGGCTTCGCAGGCGTGGTGTCCGTATGTTCCGGCCAATTATGTGAAAAAAATATCATATCAGGGGCCGGAAAATGCGCGTCATGCGGGCCCCGCGGTCACGCCGCATGCGGGGACCGTCCCCGGCAGGGCGCCGCCGCCCCGCCCGGGAGCGCGGGACGTGCCCGCCTTGGCAAAAAAGGCATTAGCGGCTATGGTGCGGGCAGCGATCACCGGCCGCCCGGGAGCGGCCCACCAAGGAAAAAAGCATGAAAGACGAGCGTGGTTTGTACTATTTCCCCAATGCCGCGGACCACAGGGCCCGCATGTATGTGCGGCGCGGCGAGGACGGCGGCGTGCAGTTCCGCCTCTGGCAGGCCGATCACCCCGATGTCTGGGACCGCCACCAGTGGCTGGACCTGCGGGTCATCGAGGATGCGGCGCGTCTGTACCGTGAGGAGCGCAACGCCGATGCCGATCCCCTTAAGCTCTATGACGCGGCCGTGGCCCGTGCCCTGCTGGAGGAGGCCGGCCTGTGAACGGGCGCTGGTCGCCGGAACGCAAGGCCTTTTTAGTGCGCGACCTGGTGCGCGACTACTGCCAGGTCTATGAGGGGCTGGAAGAGCAGCGCCGCCGCTTCGACCACGAGGGCGCCGTCTCGTATTCGTCCATCCGTGACCTTCTGGGCGAGGCCATGCGCAAGGGCGTGTTCTGGCGCCTCAAGGACACGGCGCACCATCTGTTCCGCAACAGCCAGTCCCAGACGCCGGACAAGGACGCCATCCTGCTCTGGCAGTATTCCGGCAGCCGCCATCCTGACGGCCTGGTCAGCCAGCAGCCGGTGGAGGCGCTCATCGACTGGTGCGTGGGCTACGCCTTCCACGAATGCGCCAAGCTGCGCGAGGACGCCTTCCAGCGCCAGCATTACGCCAACCGTCTGGCCCAGCTGGGACGCCACCAGGGCGTGACGGCCGAGCTTTACGATCCGTTGCGCCGGCTGGGCGAGCAGACCGCCGAGAGCTCCTCGCGCGAGCTGCAGCGCATCCTGCATGTGCTGCGCCACGGCCTGTTCCTGCTGCTGCGCTATCTGGAAGGGCAGGAGGACAACACCCATCTGGCCCGCTGGCTGGTCATGGAAGAGGCGCGGGCCCGGGCGGTCTTCGCCGATCTGTATGACGACCTGCTCTCCGCCCTGTACGGGAGCCGCCCCCAGCGGCTGTACATGCTGGCGGCCTGGGACCTGCTGGAGGCCGGCCGCAGCGAGGAGGCCCGCTGCATGCTGGAATGCGCCGCCCGGCTGGGACGCCTGGATGCCGAGAGCCTGACCCTGCTGCGGCAGCTGGAACAGCTGCAGGAAGAGGGACGGTGATGGCGGACGGCAAGCTCTCCTTTCCCCGTCTGCTGCTGAACCTGTCCTGCCTTGTGCTGGCGGCCGCGCTGCTGGCCGGCTGCGGCGGCAAGGACACGTCCTGGCGCAAGGGCGGCGTGCCGGGCTCCAGGCCCTATACCGTGCGCGGCAAGACCTATTATCCGCTCAAGTCGGCCCACGGCTTCGTGGAAGAGGGCGTGGCCTCCTGGTACGGTCCCGGCTTCCACGGCAAGAGGACGGCCAGCGGCGAGCGCTTCAACCAGTACAATATCAGCGCCGCGCACAAGATCCTGCCCCTGGGCACGGAAGTGCGCGTGACCAACCTGGAGAACCACCGTTCCCTCATCCTGCGCATCAATGACCGCGGGCCCTTCGTGGACGACCGTGTCATCGACCTTTCGCGCGGGGCCGCCCAGCGGCTGGGCGTCATCGGCAAGGGCACGGCGCGGGTGCGCATCCAGAGCCTGGGCGACGTGCCCCAGGTGGAGGACGGTGATGTGGTGCTCGGCACCTTCTTCGTCCAGATCGGTGCCTTCTCCAAGAAGGAGAACGCCCGGGGCCTCATCGAGCGGCTTACCGGCAGCGGCCACAAGGGCCGCATGATCTATGGCAGCAACAACCTCTGGAACGTGCAGGTGGGCCCGTGGGAAGATTCCCGCAAGGCCGACGAGATGATGCGCGTGCTGCGTGCCCTGTACCCCCACGCCTTCGTGGTGGGCGACGGCGGCGCGAGCTAGACGGCTGCCAGCTTGCAACATGTCGAACGGGCCGTTCCCTGCGGGGAACGGCCCGTTTTTTATGGGCATGGGGATGGCTTGTGAGGGGGAAAGGGCCTCCTTTTGGAAAAGGTGTCTCCCTTCCCCCCTCAAACTCCCCCCATCCTCCCTGAAACTTTTTTTTGGGAAGCATGGCCGGTCTCCGTCGCTGTCCGGCAGGGACAGCACCGCGCAAGGCCTGGTGATTCGCTCCATAAGATTCTGCCGTTGCGACATGGCGGCTGTTTCCTGTCCGGTGAGGACAGGACGGATACTGGTCATACGGGAACAGGATGCTGGACTGTTTCGCGGGAATGACTGGTTGAACGAAGCGCGCTGGGGAAGGAGGAGGGAGTTTGAGGGAGGGGTTCCCCCCTCCCTCAACACATCCTTTGGATCTAAAACAGCGACAGGTGCTCCCGCACGGCCCTGGTGTGGCGGGCCAGGGTGCTCTGGCGGCAGAAGCCACGCACCAGCGGCAGGAAGCTGGAGGGCTCCAGGGCCAGTTCCCGGCCGAAGAGGCGGCGCCCGGCGCTGTGGCTCACATACAGGGCGCGGGCGGCGCGGGTCAGGCCCACGTAGAACAGGCGGCGTTCTTCTTCCAGACGGGCGGCCTGCGCGGCGGGGGACATGTCGTCGTCCGGGTTCTCCAGCAGCAGTTCCCGGCGCATGGGCAGCAGGCCCTCTTCCAGCCCGGGCAGGAACACGGCCTGGAATTCGAGGCCCTTGGAGGCGTGCAGGGTCAGGATCTGCACCTGTTCCGAGCGGGCGCGGATGAGTTCCGCCTCATGTTGCAGGCCCAGCTGCTGCACAAGGGCCTCCCACCGGCCGCAGTCCTGCCACGCACGGCAGAGCTGTTTCCAGGCCGTGCCCTGCCAGAGCGGGGCGGGCAGGCGGCTGTGCCCGGAAAGGCGGGCCTGCAGGGCCCGGGGATCGGGCAGGGGCGCGTCCGGGGCCAGATCCAGCGCCTGTTCCAGAATGGGCAGCAGATCGTCGTCCTCGGCCCCGTCACCGGCAGGGGCAGGTGCCTCGCCCTGGCCGCGGGCGATGGCCAGACGCAGCACGGCGGCGCAGAGCGGGTCCTGCCAGCAGTCTTCCTGCGCGGGCGCGGCGCAGGGGATGCCCTCCTGCTCCAGCGCGCGGCGGATGACCGGTATCTGGGCCTTGAGGCGCACCAGCACGGCCACGTCGCCCGGGGAAAGGGTCCCGGCCAGCTCGTCTTCCTGGGCGATCTGGTCCATGAGCGTGTGCGCCGTGGCCCCCAGCAGCCGGCGGATGCGGCCCGCGATCCAGCGGGCCTCGGCCTGCTGGTCAGGGGCGGAGAAAAGATGCAGGCGGGCCTGCTCCCCGCGCATGGCCTGCAGGGCGCCGCAATGCCCGCGGCCCTGCAGCAGGCTCTGGGCCATGTCCAGCACGCCCTGGCTGGCGCGGTAGCTCTGGCCCAGACGGCAGACGCGCAGGGAGGGCCAGATGGCGCGCAGGCTGTCTTCGCTCTGGCCGCTGGCGCCACGGAAGCCGTAGATGGCCTGGTCAGGGTCGCCGATGCCGAAAAAGCCGCTGCCGTCCTCGGGCAGCAGGGCGCGGATCAGACGCAGCTGCACCGGGGAAAGGTCCTGCACCTCGTCCACCAGCACATGCCGCCAGGGCAGGGCCGAAGTTCGACGGCAAGGCGTCGGCAGGGGGGCGGGGGCTGCCGTGGCGGCCACCATGCCCAGCAGGGACATCTGGCGCGGTACGGCGCGGCCCGTGTGCGGGGCGTCGTGATGGTCGGGCGTCGTGACCGGCCCGCCGGAAGTCGCGGCAGGGGAAGGGCCCGTCCGGACCGGACGGCGCCGTTCCGTCACAGCGGCGGCCAGCAGGGCCCGGCAGGCGGGCGGCAGCAGGCTGTGCTCCAGATCGGGCCGGATGTCCTCGCCCTGGCGGGCGCGCAGATGGAAAAGGAAGAATTCCAGCAGGTCGGCATAGTCCAGCAGCGGGCTCTGGCTGCGCACGGTACGGGCGGCCTGCCAGTCGGCCACGGCGGCGCGCAGGTCGCCGGGGAGCCCGCCGGCGGGCAGTCCCTGTTCACGGGCCCACTGCAGGCGCTCCCAAAGGCGGCGCAGGGCCTTGCGTTCCTCGCGGTTCTCCGGGTGTCCGGCATCCACGAACAGGGCCCTGGCCGCGTCTTCGGGCAGGAGCAGGGCCGAGGGCAGCTCGCGCTGCACCACGCTCCAGGCCAGGGCATGCAGGGTGTCGCAGCGGGGCAGGGCCGCGGGGGCCGCTCCATCCCCGGCCGGGGCCTGCAAACGCTGCCGCATCTCCTGCGCGGCGCGCCGGGTGAAGGTCACGGCCAGCAGCTGCGAGGCCGGCACGTCATGGGCCAGCAGATATTGCAGGCGGCCCACCAGCACGCGCGTCTTGCCCGCGCCGGGCCCGGCCAGCACCAGCACGGGCGTGCCCGTCTCCAGCCCGGCGGTCAGGGCCTCGGCCTGCGCCGGGGAAAAGCCGCCCAGCGTGCGCCCGTCGGGCGTGGCGGGCTCGGGCTCGCTTTCGGCAGGCGCGGCGCTGTCCTTTTTGCGGCGTACCCGGATGGCCGCCACGGTGGCGGCGGTCTCCTGCTCCGGGGCCTGCGGGGCGGGTTCCGCCACCTTTCTGGGCCGTCCGCGCTTGCGGGGCGCGGCACCGTCCAGCAGGCTGCGGCTGCGGGCCGGGCCCTGCCACTCCGCGGCTTCCTCGGGGCTGAAGACGCGCACCACGCCGTATTCGCCGTCATAGCCGCCCTTGCGGATGACCTGGCCCCGGCGCATGCGGGCCACGGCCTCGCCCAGCGGCTCCCAGTGGCGGCGCACCTGCTCCTCGTCCATGCGGCAGAGGATGTCCAGATCGGGCCCCAGCTCGCGCAGCAGGGCCGCGTACCTGTCCTGCACCTTGCGCGAGCCGCTGCCCACGCCCAGGATCTCGCCCACCAGTTCGGGCAGGGGGATCAGGGGCCGGGCCGCCGGCTCATGGGGCAGGCTGGCGGGGGCTTCTCGGTCGGCCAGCTCGCAGACGCGGTGCAGCACGCCGATGGTCAGGGGCTTGCCGCAGACCGGGCAGATGTTGTCCAGGGACAGGGCCTCGCGCGGTTCCAGCACCACGCCGCAGGCCCGGTGGCCGTCCAGGTGGTATTTGCCCTCTTCGGGATAGAATTCCATGGTGCCCAGGAAGCGGCAGTCCTGAGGCTGCTGCTCGGGCGGCAGGCGGCGGGCCGCGGCCCGCAGGGCGGCGAAGATGCCGTCATAGGAGGGCGCGCCCGCGAAGAAGTTGGCCTCGCGGCCCAGGTTGGCCCCGGAGTGGGCGTCGGAATTGGAGATGAGCGCGTAACCGTCCAGCCGGCTGACCATGCGGTTCATGCCGGGGTCCGAGGAAAGGCCCGTCTCCAGCGCGAAGATGTGGGAGGAAAGGTCGTCGAAGCAGTCTTCCAGCCGGTCGAAGCCGGACTTGGAGCCGAACAGGGCGAACCACGGCGTCCAGACATGGGCCGGGACGAGCACGGCCCCGGGGCAGACATCCAGCGTCATCTCCAGCAGGTCGCGGGAGTCCAGGCCCAGGATGGGACGGCCGTCGGAATGCAGGTTGCCCACCAGCTCCAGCCGCTGCGAAAGGCGGTCGGCATCGTCCAGCGTGGGCACGAAGATCAGGTTGTGGACTTTGCGCACCTTGCCCTGACGCTTGTAGATGGAGCTGATCTCGGTCTGGAGCAGGAAGAGCGGCCCGTCGGCATCCGGCGGAGTCTTCCCCTGCAGGAAGTCCAGATCCTCGGCCGGGCCGGACAGGCGGTACAGGCCGCTGGCCTCGTCGCGCACCAGCTGCTGGCGCAGCTCGTCCCGCCATTGCGGATGGGTGAAGTCGCCGGTGCCCAGCACGTTGATGCCCTTGCAGCGGGCCCAGGCCGCCAGATGCCGGGGCGAGAGCTGTTTGCTGGTGGCACGGGAAAAGCGGGAATGGATGTGCAGGTCGGCGATGAAAGTCATGGACAGGCTCCGCGATGTCAGGATGAGGAAACCGATATTGTTATGGAAAGCCGGTCGCAAGGCAAGGGCGGCGCGCTCCTGCGGCCGGGCCCGTCACCCCTGCGGGGAGGGCTGCCTGCGGGCTGCCTTCAGGGGATGAGGACACTTCGGGGCGGCTGCCAGCCGCCACACGGGCCGCTGTCCGTCGTGACGCTCTGCTTTCGGGGATATGCCGGGCGTCAGCTTTTTTCCTCATGGCCCGCGCCCAGCCAGGGGCAGAAGGTCAGGGCCTCGCGGCTCCAGCCCTGTCCGTGGTGCAGGGGCAGGGGAGCCTCCAGCCGGCATTGGGCGGCGGCGTCCTTGCGCGCCAGCACCAGAACCCGTTTGGCGGGCTCCCCGGCGCGGGGGCAGAGGGGCAGGATGCGGCGGCAGCCCAGACGCTCCCGTTCCAGCGTGGCGAGCAGGCGGGGCAGGTCAGCCGCCGGGAAGATGCAGCAGAACAGGCCGTGATGGCGCAGCAGGCGCCGGGCCGCATGGCAGAACACGGCCAGCGGATCAGGCCTTCCTGCCTGTTTCCCGGAGCGTTGCCGGGCAAGGGGCGTACCGTCGGGCAGGGGCCCGGGGCCGCGCAGGGCGGCATCACGCCGGGCACTGGCCGAGGGGCGGCCTCTGCCCGCCAGGGCATAGGGCGGGTTGGCCAGGACGAGATGGAAGGCATTTTCGCCGCAGTCCCGCAAAAAATGCGTGTCGGCAAGGTCGCCCTGCCGGAAACGGCATACATCTCCCAGCCCCAGAAGGCGGACGTTTGCTGTGGCCGCAGCGCACAGGGCCGCGTCCTGCTCCAGGCCCAGGGCGTGCAGGAGCGGTACGTTTTTTCCCTGAGGGGATTCCTCCGTCGGCTGTCCGCAAACAGTCGCGGACTGCGGCTCTGCAAGCCGCACACCGGGGCACGGACGGGGGAGCCGTGCCTCCTGATGGCTGTGCCCTGCCATCTTCGTCGTGCCGGACGGCAGACGCAGGCACAGGCCCAGCAGGGCCGCTCCGCAGCCGCTGCCCAGTTCCGCCACCTGCCGGGGCGCCGTTCCCGGCAGGGAGGCGAGGCTTTCCGCCGCGAAGGCCGCCAGCAGCAGGGCGTCCGCGCCGAAACGGTAGCTGTCCTGCGGCTGGTGCAGGCCCCGGGGAAAGCGGGCGCGGGCGGTGGTGACGGCGGTATCGTTCATGGCGTGCGGCAGGAAAAAGCGGGTTATGTGTGGGGAGCGGAGAGCGCTGTGATGCCCGCAGGCCCCTCTCCGTAAGGGATGCGGCGCTTGCGGGCCGTCTTTTGATGACTTCCCGTGAATAATGAAAAAGCATCCCCACCTGAGGGGGCCATATGAAAAAAACAGGGCCATGCCTGCGGCATGGCCCTGTGATGCTTTACGGTTGCGTGGGAGACAGTACCGGAAAACATGCCGGAGCCATTTCCTTTGGGCATTGTCGAATATCTTTGGGCACAGGCGGCATCCCCGTGGACAGTGCCGTCTGTCTTTCCTATGTGCGGGTTTTGGGGAAGAAGGGGGTACGGGGGAGGGGACCTCTTTTTGCCGCTGGCAGCGACCGAAGGCGGCCGCAGGCCGTGCCCGTTGGCGCATAGGCGCCTTACGGGCATCGATAGCAAGGATAAAGGGGTCCCCTCCCCCGTTCGCCGTTTATTTTGCCATGTTACAGCAGGGCGCCGTCCCAGTTGAACAGGCCCTGGCGCCGCATCTCGGGCAGGCTGGAGGGCGGGTTCTCTTCCAGGCGGGCGAAGAAGCTGTAGCCTGCCTGCTGGAGCTCCTGCCGCTTGGCGGTGATGTCCAGGGGCCAGCCGGGATAGAGCCAGACATTGCCGCCGTACTGGCGGGCCCAGAAGACTTCGCCCTTGGGGCTCATGAACGGCTCGTTGGGCTTGATGCCCAGCAGGCCGAAGCGGCTGATGCCCACGGGCCAGAAGCCGCCCAGCACCATGCCCAGCGGCAGCGGGCTCTGGCGGGGCAGGGCCAGGATGTCGTCGGCGGGCAGCTCGGGGCTGATGAACGCGCCCTTGAAGCCCATGCCGGCCAGCACGCCCAGCGCGGCGGCATTGGCCACGTTGCAGAAGGGCCCGGCCAGCAGGTCCAGGGCATCGCCGTGCTTGGGATCGGCGGGTTCGTCAGCCATGCGGGCCAGCAGCTCGGCCGGGAACAGGTCGCGCTGCCAGGGGGCGTTGCAGACGAAATGGCGCGCGCCCTCGCGGGTCAGGTGGGCCAGACGGCGGCGGATGCCTTCTTCCTCTTCGGGCCAGATGACGGGCGGCAGCCACCAGCAGATACGCGGGGCGATGGTGCGCGAGATCTCGGCCGTGCGCGGCGAGAGCCACAGGCCGGTGTTCTGGCTGCGGCAGCCGCGGGTCTCGCGGCCCTGCGGCATGCTGGCGCGCACCACCATGTCGGGCCGGGGCGCGGGCCGGGCGGGCCGGGGCAGGCGGGGCTCGCTCTCCACGGCCTTGCTGGGGCGGGTGGGCATGCGGTCGAGCCGGGCCTGCCACTCCCTGAGGATCTGCATCAGCTCGGGCTCGCGGCGGTCGATGAGGAAGACCGGCGTGCCTGCCCTGGGCGTCTTGTGCTTGGGCAGGCGCAGCATCAGGGTGCCCGCCTTGGGCGTGCGGCGCGTCACGGGCAGGGTGGCGTGCCAGCGTTCGTCTTCCACGCCCACGCGCAGATAGTCCTGCGGCAGCAGCTCGAAATGGGGCTTGAGCAGCACCTGGCCCTCGGGCGTCACATTGATCTTGCCCGCCAGCAGGCCGGAGCTGGTCTGCCCTGAAGGATCGGTGGGGACGAGGTTGTCCTTGTGCGGCAGGAAGCGGGCCCGGCTGCCGGGACGGCCCAGGGCCATCCCGAGGATGGCCTCGGCGTCCTTGCGGGCCTGCGGGTCGCCGGGGTTGTCGCGCAGCATGCGGTAGGCCGTGACCACGTGATAGACGTAGTGCGGGCCCTTCTTGCGGCCTTCGATCTTCCACGAGACCAGATGCGGGATGTGCAGCAGGGTCTTGGCCAGCACGTCCAGCGAGAGGTCCAGACAGGAGAAGAAGCGGCCGTCGCGCCCCTTGCCGGGATTGCCGCGCTGGGGACGGGGACGGCGCGTGTCGCGGCCGCCGTCATGACCGTTGCGGCCCTGTTCGCGGGCCTGCTGTCCGGCCTGTTTGGCCAGGGCCGCGGCAGCGGCGCCGCCCTGGCGGTAGACGCGGCGGCAGGGCTGCACGCAGCGGCCGCGCAGACCGCTCTTGCCGCCCATGTAACTGGACCAGTAGCAGCGGCCCGACACGCAGTAGCACAGCGCGCCGTGGACGAAGCATTCCAGATCCAGCCCTTCGGGGCAGGCCTCGCCCATGGCGCGGATCTCGTCGATGGAGAGCTCGCGCGGCAGGATGACGCGGCTGGCGCCCAGGTCCCTGGCGGTCTGCAGGCCCTGCGGATGCGTGATGTTGGCCAGGGTGGAGAGGTTGATCTCGCCCTCGAAACCGGCCTGCCGCGCCAGATCCAGCATGGCCAGATCCTGCACGATGATGCCGTCGGGGCGCACCTGACGGGCCAGGCGATGGAGGAGACGGTAGGCCGCCGCGGTCTCCTGCGGCTTGACCAGCACGTTCATGGCCACATAGACGCGGGCCTGTTCCTCGTGGGCCAGGTCGGTGAGGCGCGAAAGGTCGGTAAGGCCGAAGTTCTCGGCCTGCATGCGGGCCGAAAAGTGCTTCAGGCCCAGGTACACGGCGTCGGCGCCGGCGGCCAGGGCCGCGGTGAAGCACTGGGCGTCACCGGCCGGGGCCAGGATCTCCGGGCGTTCCGGGGTAGGGGCGGGCAGGATGATGTCACTCATGCGTAGTAATATTCCTTGAACCAGGCCACAAAGCGCGCGATGCCGGTCTTGAGGGGCGTCACGGGCGCGAAGCCCGTGGCCTGCGACAGGGCGTCGATGCTGGCCCAGGTGGCTTCCACATCGCCGGGCTGCATGGGCAGCAGGTCACGGATGGCCTTCTTGCCTAGCGCGTCTTCGAGGGCGGCGATGAAATCGTTGAGTTCCACGGTCTGGTTGTTGCCGATATTGTAGATGCGCCACGGCGCGGAACTGGTGGCCGGGTCGGGATCGGCGGCATCCCACTGCGGGTCGGGCCTGGGCGCCAGGGGCAGCAGGCGCACCACGCCTTCCACGATGTCGTCGATATAGGTGAAGTCGCGGCGCATGCGGCCGCCGTTGAACACCTTGATGGGCTCGTCCTTCATGATGGCGTGGGCGAAGAGCTGCAGGGCCATGTCCGGGCGGCCCCAGGGGCCGTAGACCGTGAAGAAGCGCAGGCCCGTGCAGGGCAGGCCGTACAGATGGCTGTAGGAATGGGCCATGAGCTCGTTGCTCTTCTTGGTGGCCGCGTACAGGCTCACGGGGTGGTCCACGTTGTTGTGCTCCGAGAAGGGCTGGCTGGTGTTGAGCCCGTAGACCGACGAGGAGGACGCGAAGACGAAGTGCTGCACGCCGTTGTGGCGGCAGCCTTCCAGCAGGTTGGCGAAGCCCACCAGGTTGGAATCCACATAGGCCATGGGATTGATGAGGCTGTAGCGCACGCCGGCCTGGGCCGCCATGTTGATGACGTGGGTGAACTTTTCGGCCGCGAACAGGGCGCTCATGGCCTCGCGTTCAGCCATGTCCTGCAGCACGAAACGGAAACCGGGGCGGCCTTCCAGCCGGGCCAGACGGTCTTTCTTGAGCTGGACGTCGTAATAGTCGTTGAGGTTGTCCAGGCCCACCACGGTGTGGCCCTGGGCCAGCAGACGGTCACAGAGATGATAGCCGATGAAGCCCGCGGCTCCGGTAACGAGAATATGCATGCTGTCCTCCTGTTGGCGCAGACTAAGCCAGAAGCGTTCCCGGGGCAAGGGTTTGCTCTTGCCTCCGCTGCCCCGCCCGGCTATGTTCGGGAACATGAAAAATAACGAATCCACCTTCGCGTCCAGCAACGCTTCCGAAATGCGCAACAGCGCCGCCGGGACCGGCAAGAAAGCCGCCGGTGCCTCCGCTGGCAAGACCGGAGCCGCTGCCGACGCCGGCAGGGACGAGGCCATCCGTCACTGGTACAAGGGCGAGAACCGCGACACCATCATCTATCTGCTCATCGCGATCTTCTTCCTTGAGCTGATCATCGGCGGCATCGCCTTCTTTTACGGCATCATGCACGCCAGGCCGTCGCTGGCCGGGGGCCCGCCCGAAGCCCAGTTCCCCATCCTGGCCTGGGCCATCGGCGCCGTGGCCGCTCCGGTGGCATTGCTGCTCATCGTGCATCTTTCCGGCCTCTGGGTCTCCAACACCCTGGAGCGGGAGCGCCAGCCCGGCAAGCCCGGCTCGGAACGCATGGTGCCCAAGCGGCTGCGCTATTTCTATGCCTGTGTGCAGCACGCGCCCACGGTGGTCATCCTGCTGGGCATCCTGCTGCTGGCCGCGGCCCTGGTCTTCGTGGACGGCATGTTCTCGGCCGTGGTGGCCTTCGGTGCCGCGCTCAGGCCCTACATCCCGTGGATCGCGGGCAGCATCGCGGCCCTGCTGGCGGCCTGCTATCTGGGGCGCCTGCTGCTCATCTACCGCCACCGCCGCATGGAGCAGGAATACGCCTACCGGCGCGAGGTGCTGGAAAAGACCGGCATCGTGCTGGTGAGCAAGGGCAGCATCCCCCTCAACCGGGGCATCGAGCCCCTGCAGGCCGTGGAAGGCGGCGGTTATGCCCTGCCGCCCGGCCCTGCCTACACGCCTGAGGAAGCCGCCGCCGATGCCGCGGCCCTGGAGGCCGGGGAAAAGAAGGGCGACGCGCCCGCCGAGGACATCGTGGACGTGGACCCCGAAGACCTGGGCGAGACCCCCGAGGGCACGGCCGCGCCCCGCAAGGACGACGTGACCGACGCCGATGTGGTCGTGGAGGATGGCAAGCCCAGGGCCTAGGCACTGCGGCCTGAGGCGCCGTCATTGTTGAGGGGCGGGCTTTGTCCTTCCCGTAAAGATGACTGCTCCCGCTGCCGCAGATTCGTTCGTCGTCGCGGGCAGAGTCCTGCGGGCGCCTCCGGTGGGTCGCCATTCCTTCCCGGCGCGCTTTATTTCAAAAAGGAGAGGCTCCTTGAGGAGCCTCTCCTTTTTTATCTTTGCTGCCTGCTGCCGGGCTGTGCCCTGTGCAGGGCCCGGACAGAGGCGACGGCCCGCCGCGGCCTAGTAGCGGTAGTGGTCGGGCTTGTAGGGGCCTTCGATCTTCACGCCGATGTAGTCGGCCTGTTCCTGGGTCAGGGTGGTCAGCTTGACGCCCAGACGGGCCAGGTGCAGGCGGGCCACTTCTTCGTCCAGTTCCTTGGGCAGGGTGTAGACCTTCTTTTCCAGGTCGCCCTTGGCCAGCTTGATCTGGGCCAGGGTCTGGTTGGTGAAGCTGTTGGACATGACGAAGCTGGCGTGGCCGGTGGCGCAGCCCAGGTTCACCAGGCGGCCTTCGGCCAGCACGATGATGCTGCGGCCGGACTTGAGGGTCCACTTGTCCACCTGGGGCTTGATGTTCAGCTTGGTGATGCCGGGGGTGGACTCCAGGTAGTGCATGTCGATCTCGTTGTCGAAGTGACCGATGTTGCAGACGATGGCCTCGTCCTTCATGCCTTCCATGTGTTCGCCGGTGATGACGCGCAGGTTGCCGGTGCAGGTGACGTAGATGTCGCCTTCGGCCAGGGCGTCTTCCATGGTGGTGACTTCAAAGCCTTCCATGGCGGCCTGCAGGGCGCAGATGGGGTCGATCTCGGTCACCAGCACGCGGGCGCCGAAGCCGCGCATGGACTGGGCGCAGCCCTTGCCCACGTCGCCGTAGCCCACCACGACCACGACCTTGCCGGCCACCATGACGTCGGTGGCGCGCTTGATGCCGTCGGCCAGGGATTCGCGGCAGCCATAGAGGTTGTCGAACTTGGACTTGGTCACGGAGTCGTTGACGTTGATGGCCGGGAAGAGCAGCTTGCCTTCGGCTTCCAGCTGGTAGAGGCGGTGCACGCCGGTGGTGGTCTCTTCGGAAACGCCCTTCACCCTGGCGGCCACTTCATGCCAGTGGTTGTGATCTTCCTTGTGGCGCAGGGCCAGGCGATCCATGATGATCTGGAATTCCTTGTTGTCGTAGGTCTTTTCCAGCAGGGAAGGATCGTTTTCCACTTCCACGCCCTTGTGGATCATCAGGGTGGCGTCGCCGCCGTCGTCCACGATGAGGTCGGGGCCCTTGCCGTCAGGCCAGGTCAGGGCCATCTCGGTGCACCACCAGTAGTCTTCCAGGCTCTCGCCCTTCCAGGCGAAGACCTTGGCCATGCCCTGCTCGGCGATGGCGGCAGCGGCGTGGTCCTGGGTGGAGAAGATGTTGCACGAGGCCCAGCGGATGTCCGCGCCCAGGGCGTGCAGGGTCTTGATGAGCATGGCGGTCTGGATGGTCATGTGCAGGGAGCCGGTCACGCGCAGGCCCTTGAGGGGCTTCCGGTCGCCGTACTTGCGGATGCACTCCATGAGGCCGGGCATCTCGCGCTCGGAGAGCTGCATTTCCTTCTTGCCGAAATCGGCCAGGGCCATGTCGGCCACTTTATAGGCCAGGGAAAGGTCCAGGGCTTTGGTCATCGTTCCATTCTCCTTAAAAAGTATGTTGGGCCGCTCCACAAAAAAGGGCGGTCTGCGGCATGGTCGTCCGTCCCCTGTGCGGGGAGGGGGCGCGGCCTTCAGTGGGGCCGCGCGGGAAATCTTGTGTGCCTTTGCCGGGGCGTGCTCCCCGCCATGCTCCCCCGGCACAGGCGCACCGCACCGGCGGGCCAGCCTTTCCCGGACAGGGCGGCTTTTGGGGAGGAGGGGGCGGGGCTCCCCCGGAAAAATATCCCTAACAGGCGCGTGCCCGCACCAGCAGCAGGAACAGGCCGCGGCCCACGGCCTGCCGCGTACAGGACAGGACCTCGAAACCGGCCTGGCGCAGGCGTTCCTGCAGGCGTTCCTCGTCGAAGCCCAGCCAGCGGTCGCCGTAGCGGCTGCGCATGGTCTCGTCATGATGCTGGAGGAAATCGGCCACGAACAGGTGCCCGCCCGTGGTCAGGCTGCGGCGTATCTCGCGCAGGCCTTCGCCGGGATCGGACAGATGGTGCAGGACGAGGTTGATGCAGGCGAAGTCCGCTTCCTGGTCGCGCAGGGGCAGGTGGTCCAGCTCGCCGATGCGCAGGGAGATGCGGTTCTCGTTGGCCAGGTCCACAGGGCTGAAACGGCGGCGGCACATCTCCAGCATGCGGGCCGAGCCGTCCACGCCGATGAGGCTTTGGCTGGCGGGCAGCAGGCGTTCCAGCACCGCGCCGGTGCCGCAGCCCAGGTCCACGGCCACGCGGCAGCCCGCGGGCACGGCGGCCAGCACGGCGGCGGGCAGGTCGAAATCTTCCAGCACTTCGCGGTTGAGCTCGTCCCAGTCCTCGGCGATGGCGTTGAAGAACTGGCGCGTCTTGAGGGCGCGTTCCTCCAGGATCTGGGCCGCCATGGCCAGATCCTCGCGCATGGCCGTGTCCGTATGCAAAAAGGGCCCCATGGCCTGCAAAAAGTCGCTGGCCTCGCCGCAGCGCGTGGCGGCATAAAAGACCCACAGGCCGTCCCGGCGCGAGGTCAACAGGCCCGCTTCGGTCAGGATCTTGAGGTGGCGCGAGACGCGGGACTGCCCCATGCCGAGGATGCGCACCAGCTCGTTGACCGAGAGTTCGTAATGCAGCAAGATATGCACCAGTCGCAGACGGGTCTCGTCTGAAAGTGCCTTGAAATATACCAGTGCCATGCGTGCCCCTGTACGGCGCGCCGGGCGCGCCTGCGATCTGTGTATCAATTTTGCTTGATGCAAATATCAGCCTATCTGGATATAGTCAAGGAGTTCCATGACCTCGCCTTCCCACGCTGCTCCTGACCGGTCCCCCGCCGCCGGGGAGGAGACCGCAGGACGGTCGCCGCGCAAGCGGGTGACCGTCATCACGGCCACGGCCCTTTCGCTGCTGGAGGCCTGCGGTCTTGGGCCGTCTCCGTCGCGACCGGACAAGACGGCCGGGAAGGAGGGCCGCGCGCCGCAGGGCGATGCCCCTGCCGGGAAGGTCCCGGCGGACCATCCCCAGGCATGGCAGGCGGAAGAGCCGGCATCTTCCCGGAGGTGGAGCGGCGGGCGGAAAACGGCGTCCGCGCCGGACAGGGCCCCCCGGACCGTGGCGGGCAGGCCGCCGGAGGAAGAGGCGCCGCTGACCGTTGCCGCCGGCAGCGTCGCGGTCCCGGAGGACCTTCCGGTGATCCCGTCCGAACCGGTCACGCCGCCCGGACCTGCCGCCTTCCCGAAAAAAAACGCTGCCCGTCGTCGCCGTGCGGGCAGCCCGGCGGCTGCGCCTGTGACCGGCGCCCCGACAGTTCCCCCGCCCGAAGCCGGAGGGCAGGCCGCCACACCGGGAGCGGGCCCTGCGGATGGCCAGCCTTCCGTGGATGCGGCGGCTCCCGTTCTGGGTGTGGAACAGACGGGGGCTGCCTGCCGTGCGCGCCGTTCATCCGCATCCGGCGGACGCGGCCGCAAGAAGGCTGCCGGGATGCCCCCCGCATCTGCCGGGGAAACAGCGTCGGCAGTGGCGCCGGCGGAGGAGCAGGCCCCCGGGCGTCCCCTAGATGCGGCGGCACGGGCTGCCGAGGCGGACCGTCTGGCGGCGGAATACGGTCTGTCGTCATCGGGCGGCGGGCTGGTGGTGCTGCCCGGGGATGAGGACGGGGACGATTTTCCCGCCCCAAGGGATGACGGGGCGCCTGACGCCCGGGCCGGGGCCCGCTCCGTCATGACGGCTCCCGCCGCTCCCGGCTCCGGGCCCGTTTGCCCCTTGCCTGATGGACACGATGGAGCGGGGAAGGCGACGCCGCCCGCCGGGGCAGGCATGGGGCGGCGCGAGGCCGCCTTCCGGCAGTGGGCCGCGGCCATGCAGGCCCGTTTCGATGCCGGGCTGGAAGCGGAGGAAGACCGCGCGGCGCGGCGGCAAGAGGCGCTGGTCGTGCTGCCGCCGCCGTCAGGCGCGGGCGGACGGGAGCGCCGGACCGCAAAAAAGCCGCAGGCAGCCACGGCGGAGGCCCCGCGCCCGCGGGCCTGGGTCACGCGGCGGCGCAGTACCGAGCCCGGGCATGAGGCCCGCTTCGGGGAGTGGCCCGGCCCGGCCCGGACAGGGAGCGTGCTGGAGAAGGTCTTCATCTCGCTGGGCGCGTCCCCGGAGCAGGCGAAACTGAGCCGTTTGTGGCGCAGCTGGGATGCCGTGCTGGGGCCGGATCTGGCGCCACTGGCCCGCCCGCTGGGCCATCATGACGACAAATTGCTCATCGGCGCCGAAGATGCCGTGCTGCTGCAGGAACTCTATTACATGGGGCCGGAGATAGTGCGCCGGGCCAATGATTTTTTGCAGGAGGACTTCTTCACGGCGGTGAAAGTCTCCCTGATGCTGGACCATCAGGATCTGGATGCGCCCAGTCCGGTGCTGGAGCGCTCCGCCGGGCGCCCGCAGGAGGAGATCCCCGCGCCTTCCGGGGCCAGCCTGGGGCTCATGGATCCCGAATCGGCCGTGGCCCGCTGCTATGCCCGCTTCCTGGGCATGGAGCTGCCCGACCCCCGCAAGTGAGACGTCGCGGCCGCCGAAAGGCGGGATTGACAAAGCTTTTCTCCCGATGCTAGGGTCAGCGGGTGTCGTGCTGGCCTTGCCGCCCTGTGCTGTGGCTGCCGTCACGCTGCAGCTCAAGGGGAGGATGCCATGCAGGATACGCTGGAAGATATCAGCCTCACACACGATAATGGCGAGGACATGCACTTTCGCGGGAGCCTTTCCTCCGAGTGTTCCTGGTACGACGAGGAACACGGCCTGCTGTGCCGCCAGAAGCTGTATGCGACGGAGAACAAGGACCAGATCTACTACATCATGCGCACCGGGCCGGAAGAACACAGCCGCCGGGCTTATCGCCTGAAGGTGCAGGACGAGACCTGCATCATCCATAACGGCAAAGCTGAAGTGCGCATGCCCATTGCCCTGTTGATGCTGGCTGTGCGCGGTCTGTGCGGCATGGATGCCCGGAGCGCGACCAGCCTTGCCATGGTGGAAGAAATGCTCAAGGCTGCCAACGCCTAGCCGCCGTCCGTTTTTTCCCCGAAAAGAGAGGAAAGGGATGCTTCTTCGGAAGCATCCCTTTTCGTTTTTGCGGCATCCGTTCGTGTACCGGCCAGGCAGCCCCCAAAGCCGCCCCTACGGGGGCTTTTGTCTCTCGTCGCGAGTCCCGCGGCAGGGCGTTCCCAGGCGCGGGGACGCGCGCCTGCCGGAAGCGCATGGTGCGGGACGTCCCGGTGGAGCGGCGTCAGGCGCTGTTCCCGGCCTCAGCGGCGGGCGCTGAAATGTTTTTCCGCGCTCTCGATGTCCCCGAAACCGTACTGCCGTACCTGATGGAGCAGGTTCTGTTCGGCTTCGCTCTCGCCCTTGCGCAGACGTTCCATGGTGGCCCGGTGGTAAAGGGCGATGGTCCTGGGCGAATAGGTGCGCAGTTCCGCGCGCAGATAGCTCTCCATGGAGACCCGGCCCGGGCGGTCGTCACGGCTGCGCAGGGGGCGGCCCCTGTCGGCCAGCGAGGGGAAGCGGCTGTCGAGGTCTTCCTTCCAGGCCACATGGGCGGCCACGATGTCGTCCACCCGGGCCGCGGCTTCAGGGTCCAGCGGCGGCAGGCTGCCGGCCAGCCGGGCATATTCTTCGGGGAAGGTGGATTCCATCATGCGGGCGTATTTTTCCGTCACCAGGTTGCGCCCTTCCAGGCGGGCGTTCAGCAGGTCTTCCAGATAGCTGCCCAGCAGTTCGTCGTCCCAGTTGTCCATCTGGCTGGAACGCATGATGCGGAAAGTCCCGGGATCCATCTGGCAGGAGGCCTTGCCGCCCACGTTCCGCACGTTGCTGAACATCTCCCATTCCGCTGTGACCACGGCGTCCACGAGGGTTGTGTGCTCCATAGCGTCTCCCTGGCCGGGAAGGCCGCGGGGCCTGCGGCGTCCCGGCCATATCCGGCAAAAATCTTTCCCGGCGGTGCCGGGCGGCATGAAAAAAAAGACGTCCTGCGGGGGAGGGATACTAGCTTACATCATAACATACTGAAAACACTTGTTTGTGTCGTTCAGTAAAATAGCTCGTACCCCCAAATATACCCCCAAAAAATTTTGCTGCCCATTTTGGCCCTGCTTATGGCATGGCCCGTGCATACCATCCAAGGGGATTCCCGGCAAGGAGAAAGGGCTTTTTTGAGGTAGCACCCTGCACCATCACCGCAGCAGCAACCAACGTGCCGGATCACAAGAGGGCCGGAATCCGCTTCCGGCCCCGCCTCAACATTGGGGCGTTATCGTGCCGACGTGTGCTGATAGGGGGAGCATTCCGATGGCTGCCCCTCCTGCCCGGCATATGATAGGGAGCAGCAGCCGATCATATTGGGATGGGGGCGCCTGCAAGGGAAGTCGTGTCACATTTGCCCCAAATTTACTCGAATCAATAGAGGTGCAGCAGCCCAAAAGAAGAGACCGGCAAGGGGGGGGAATTTTCATGTAACTCATTGAAATTATGATACATAGTATTTTAGTAAGAAATGGTGGAAGCTTTGTTTTCGAATCCTATTTTGCCGGAAAGGGTAACAGTACCGTAGCACGATTGAAGGGCATAGATGGGTACGGATACCGTATGCATAGGGTATCCTCTCCCCCAGCCTGGCCGTCCGCCATGTCCCCTGCCTGTCCTGAAATATCCCGACTGATCCCGGAATGCCCCGCCCTGTCCCTCATGCCCAGCAATGGCCCCCAAGAGCCAAGAAAAACAAAGAGCCGGAGCACATGCATCCGGCCCGTTATCGCTTCTCAGGACCGCCCCACGGCGTCCATATTGTGGACACCCTTCCCCCCTTGCATCCAGGTCTTGCATTTGCGTTGCACCTTCCCGTATCACAGCCCCCAGCCAGATTTTCTCTTCCGGCAGGTGTTGCGTTTGCTCCCCGCCGCACAGGCTGTTCTCTGGCCGTTGACCACAACTTTTCTCACCCTCTCATGGGCTTGGCTTTTTCTCCGTCCTACGCTTCCGTTTTGGCCGCCGCCCCTTAGCAGCGGAACGCCGCTTGCCTTCCTCTGTCCTCGGCCCTGTGGACAATCCGCCATGCAGGCGGCACCGGCCATTGCCGTACAGGTCTTTGCGCTTGCAGGGCGTCCCGGCCCTTGTCCTGGCACCTCATGTCTGGCCCGGCAAGGTGCGAGGTGGAGGCAGCGGTGCCTCGTCTTCTTCCCGTTCCGCAAGCCGTTTGATGTTGGCCCACAACTCAGCGATGCCCTTTTCTCCTTTTGAGGATCGTACCGGCATACCGTGCATCTTTCCTTTTTGCAGGCAACGGTGTTGACTGCCCGTTGACTTTGTTACGCCGCGTCATGGGCCTTCACGATGGCGGCCCAGCGTTTCCGGGCCCCTTCCAGGTATTGCCGCAGGAAGCCCCAGGCCGTGTACTCCGCGGCGGCCCGGCTCCCGGCAAAGAAGAAGGGCAGGCGGTATCGCCCGGCGAAGGCCAGCACGCTCTGGCAGGCCGCATGCGGGTTCAGCCTGCTGCGGTACTGCCCGCCTGCCAGGTCGGCCCAGCTCGCTTCCACCACCACGCAGAAAGCATCCAGGGCGGCGCCGCGGGCCAGCTCCCGTTCAAAGCGTTCCCGCTCCCGTCCCAGACAGGCCACCAGATCGGACAGCTCCTTGCGTTCCACAGCCACCTTGTCCGCCAGTCCGGCAAGGGAATAGTCGCCCACGCTCAGGGTGCCCACTTCCACCGTCACGCCTTCATAGCGCGGCCCCCGGAAGGGAAAAGGAGCCTGTTCCCTGCTATCCACAATCACGCGCACCGCTGCCCCTCCTTCCCTTTTGGGCCTGGTAGATTTTTCCGTCCGGCGTTTCCACCCATCGGCTATGCCTGCCGCACTTGGCACACACCGCTTGCCGGTTCAGGCAATGTCCTTGCCTGGCTGTACCTTGCACCAGCAGTTTGCCGCCGCATTCCGGGCAGTCCGGCAGGATGCGGGGACGCCCTCCTTTGGACGGTGCGTTGACGGGCACAGCCAGCCACACTTGCCGGGGCAGATGCTCCAGATCCAGATCATGCAGCAGGGCTTCCAGATTGTCCCGGGCATAGCGCAGGGCTGCCTCCTTTTCAGATCGCAGCAGGCCCGGTGCCGGCCACAGTACCAGTCCGCTTCCATCATCGGCAGGCAGGGCCCCCACCTTGAATGTTTCGTTCAGCTCGTGCAGTACCGGCCACGGATGGGGATGCCCCGTCGTGGTAGGCTGTTGAAGGTGACGAAGATCAAGCATGCCAGTCATGTCTCTTGTTCTCTGTAGAATATTTTGACTGTCCCAACTGTCCCAAGTGTCCCAATGCCTTGAACTGCAAGGCTTTGAAGGTGGGCAGAGCGTGGGACAGTCGTTTTTGCAAACTGTCCCAACTGTCCCAAAGGGCATTGGTGCCTCAAGAATTGGGACACTTTTTCCCTGTGGGACAGTTTGCTTTTGTGGGACTGTCCCGCCGTAAACCCTTGAGGCTGTAAGCAATGGGACAGTTGGGACGGTTGGGACAGTGTTTTTTGAACAAGAGGGTATCAGTCCTCTGGCAGTAACAGCACATAGCAGTCCATACGCCCCAGATCAGGAAGTGTACGTCTGGACTTCATGCGGTTGGCACGTTCGATGACCAGCCATCCGGCATCCGCCAGCACACGCGCTGCCCTGCGCACGGAGTATCCTTTGACCACCTCGGCCCCGAAGGATTCCGGCAAGATCAGGTATTCCGTCCTCCCGTCCATTCCCTTTTGCCTAAAGCCCACCCGGCCTATGCAGGTGGTGGCGTTGGTGTCCATGTCCTGGAAGCGGCTTGCCCCGTGCTGCTCGATGAACAGGCGCACCGCGGCAAGAATGGCCGCATCTTCCGAAGCGCCGGCCCCGCCGCGGGCGGCCAGCCAGTCCGTGAAGCAATGTTCGGCGCAGGTCACAGCCTGGAAACAGTCGGGCAGGACAGCAGCCTGCCGTGCCACCTCTCCTGCCACGGCGCAGAGGGCGAAGCGCTGGGCCACACGCCGCACCTGCCCGTCGGCATCGGCAGGGCAAAAGCGACCCACCAGGGAATCAAGCGAGGGGCGGAGCTGTTCCATCAGCGTGGGCATCTCCCGGATCAGGTAGTGCAGGAAGGCCCTTCCGGCATGGCCGTAGTGCTGTTCCGACAATTCCTTGAGGCGGTTCACTACTGCACCGGCAGAGGGGAGGCCGTGAAGATCCGTCAGCATGGCCTTGTCCACAGGCAGGCCCACGAAGCGCACTTCCTGCCCGCCCCGGGACTTCATGCCGTTTTCCGCCAGCTTGTCCGCAAGGCCCAGCTCGCCGGATGACAGAAAGAGCAGCCGCCAGACATGGGAGCGGCGCAAACTGCCGTCGCGTCCGGAGCGGGACTTGCCGGAACCGTTGGCCAGCATGTAGGCCGCCTCACTCAGCACTCGGGCATTGACCTGGCCCACTTCGTCCAGGATGAGCAGACCGTCATTGTGGAGCGCCGCCACGCCTTCCAGAGCGTTGTCCGTGACGCGCCAGCTTTTGACGTGGCCAGGGCCGCCCCAGACGGATGCCGCCACCTGCAGGGCCGTCGTCTTGCCGGAAGAGCTGCCGCCCTCAAAGGAAAAGCCGCCGCCCTCCATCCCTGCAAGACGCAGCAGGGGCCCGGCGAAAGCGATGCAGAGCGCAAAGGCCAGGCGCACGTTCCCGGCGCACAAGCCCGGTATCTCCTGCCAGCCTTCCAGCGTCCCGGCAGTGCCGTAGAGGCCCGTATGGTAGGCGGATTGCAGCACGACGCTTTCCCCCTGCGTAGCTCCAAAGACGGCATCCGGCAGGACGTAGACCGATTCATGCCAGCCCACGCGGGGCACGCAGCGGATGCGACGTACAGGCCGCACACTGGCAAGGAAGGCGGCCAGTTTGGCGCGTGTGCCGGGCACACCGAACCAGCCCCCGGACGCCAGTGTGCCGAACCACTCCCCTCCCTGCCGGTTGAGCAGTTCCACAGGCATGGCCCAGCGGTGGAGCCGTCCGTCCGGATCGTTCCACTCCAGCATCAGGCCCCACTCGTTGCCGTCGGCGTCGCGGGTCATGCCTCGCACAAAGAGCGGCGGGCCCAGGCGGATGTCATTACTTTCCCCGTCCGCCTTGAGCTCTTGCTTGTACAGCCCGGCACGCTTCCCCTCGGCCACCATGAAGAAGCCTTCCGGCATGGGGCAGGCATCGTCCTGCAAGCGGGCCTTCTCCACCACCCTGCGCACTGCCTCAAGGCTCCTGGCCCTGTGCAGGTCATTGAAGTCCGCCTTGGCGCCGTCCAGGGCAGGGCAGACGGCCAGCTTTGCACCAATGGCCTGAGCGGCTTTGGTAGTCGCCTCCACGCCGGGGTTCCATGCCTTGCCCTCCTTCATGGTCTCGCAATCGTTGTCAGCGCAGAGGATGATCTCCCTGTCGGGATACTTGTCCCGGGCCATGCGGGCCACGGCCTCAAGGTTTCCCGCATTGAAGGCCACAAGGCAGGCGTGGCCCGTGGCAAGGTGCAGGCTTGCGGCGGTGGCGTATCCTTCCGCTATGAGCAGGGGGCCGTCCTTGGTTCCGTCCTTTGCCGGAATGGGGAAATAGCCGCCCGCCGTTTTGCCACCCTTCAGAAAGAGCTTGTCCGGCCCGTCAGCGGGCTTGTCCGGCAGGATGCTTTGCAGGCTCACCAGCGTGCCGGAATCATCCAGCACAGGCAGCAACAGCTCTACAATGCCCTGACATTCCCGCTGCCGGATGCCACCAAGAGCAGGGACACCTTTCCGTTGCAAGTAAGGGTGTGCATCCGGTGCACTTCCCGCTCTTTTCCAGATGGCCCGGGCCAGCTTGGCAGACGCGGCCCAGCGCGTGGCCTGTTCTTCTTCGGCAGCTTTCCGGGCAGCGGCGATGCGTTCCCGCAGGGCCTTGCGTTCGGCAGGGGACAGGTCTTTGGCCGGTCTGGTAGACCGCGATCCTTCATCACCGGTGATCCAGTTCTTCCACCAGCAGCAGGCCGGATCATCCAGGTGGATACGGTAGGCCCCGTCCTTGCCGCGAGGCTTGTCCGTGGTGCCGCAACGGTGCAGCACGCCGTCTGCCTGGACGTGTTCCACCAGCAGCCCGGCAGCCCGCAGGCTCTCTTCAAAGGCGCTCAGGATGTCACTATTCATGGTCGCCCCCTTCCCGTTCGGGATCCCACAGCGGGGGCAGGTCGCGCTCATGCGGCAGCCCGGCAAGGGGGAAGGAGAGCTCCCCGCCGGCGATGGCGATCTTGTCCAGGAGCAGGTCGAAGCAGAGGGCAAGGCCCATATTGCTTTCATCAGAGGGCAGGCTACTGGCATCCTGAAAAAGCATGTCGCCCACGACATTGCGCAGGAAATTGGCAAGGTGGGCAGCGTCTTCAAGGGCGCTGTTGGGGGAGACGTGCCGCAGGCTCCGGGGGATGGTGGAAAGGCGGGCGCAGCAGTTACGCATGGCGCACCTCCACCACGGTCAGGACATGGCCGAGCATGGCCCAGCGCACACGGGCCGACGTGGACAACGACGTGCCCAGCAGGGCCACAAGGGCGGTAGTTTCACCGGCACGGGCCAGCTTGCGAAGAAGGAAGGACAGGGACGCACGACCACCGCAGGACGCGGCGCGGAAAAGGGGGATGGAATGCATGGGGACCTCGTTTGATTCGGGAGAAATAAAAAAGGCAGGGTATAACGCTCCCCGGCTCAAACGAAGCCGCCAGTCCTCGCGGATACTGGACGTTACAACCCTGCCAATATGTGCAAGCAGCCCGCCGGGCACACGTCCGGCAGGAGCGTTGACAGCAAAAGCAGTCTGTGCGGCAAGACTTCTTCCGGCATTGGGGATGCTGGAAAGGCGCTTGCTACGCCTCGTTTGATTTGGGAACTCAACCATGCCCAAAGCCAGGGCGCGCGTCAAGGGCAGCAAAGGTCCAGCGGTATTGCTACGCAGCATGGCAGCCCTCCTTCACCGTGAAGCCGGGGCAGAGGACAGGCCAGCCGCGACCGTCCGGCAGGTAATGGGAACGGCATCCCACAAGGCCGATGATGGCGGCCCGGAAGGACGGCACGATGCCATGCCTACAGACACGGCAGAGCCAGCTTTGACGGGGGGCCGGTGCAGGATCGGCCCAGACCTCATCCCACTTGCCGGGCGCGAACAGGTCACACCACCCGGCGGCGGTACGGAGCTTTTCGCCGGTCATCATGCAGAGCTTGCGATCATGGCCGGAGGCCAGGGCCACAATACGGAAAAACTGGCAGCAGGAGCAGCATTCGGATTGCGCGGGGCGGGGCGGTGTGGCAGAATGGGGGCAAGCAAGATTGACCACCTTGCCGCCTTTTTTACCTGCCCCCACCGCCGCCAAGCTGGGGGCTTTTTTATTACGCATTGGCAGCCCCCTCACCGGCATTGAGACGGTCGATCAGGGCGCGCACATCTTCCACACGATAGCCGCGGGCACGCTTGCCCAGGGCCACGGGCTGGGGAAACAGCCCGGACTTCACACCGTTGTACCAGGCAGTCCGGCAGACAGGTACGAACCGCAGCACGTCTGACAGGCGCAGGAATCCGGTTTCCGGCAGGGTAGGGGCGGAAGGCTTTTGGACAGTAGCGGGCATGAAAAAACCTCCTTGCAGCTTGATGCATTTGCAAGGAGGTTAGCGCACCGTGCGGCGTGGTAAGCAAGTCGGGTAAGGCGTGGTATTTTCGCCTGTGAGGTGTGGTATTTTCCCCGGCAAGGTGGGGTAAGGCCTACCACGGCAAGGTCTTGGTGCTGCCGTTGAACAGATCCTTGCCGTACTGCTGCCAATCTTTCAGCTCTCCCCTGGGATGGAGCAAACCACCGATCATAGCCCAGGAGGCCCCGGCACCCTTCAAGCAGGCCGCCGTCTCCTGGGGTGTCTTGCCCTCCTTCCGGCACTGTTCCACCACGGCAATCAGGCCGTACCACTTCAAGCCTTGGCCTTCACCCTGCCGGTCCTGCTTCAGTTCTGCTCTGGTCTTCTCCAGCGCAGCTTGCAAGGCGGCATTCTCTTGCCGGGCCTGCTCAAGTTCCGCTTTCATGGCGGCAAGCTCACCGGCAAGGACGGGGTCAGAATTGACGATGTTGAATGTACAGCCGTGGTACACGACATGAGGAACATCATCACCAGGCGAATCATCATTGCCGCATGTCGTAGGACGTGCCGCATTTCTTCGCCTGGGATTGCGCCCCATTCGCCTTGGGGCATGGGTGGATTGCGTTGGCGGGATATAGGGCCGCTTGAGCTTTGGCGGTCGCTGGCGGCCCCAAAGAAGATCGGAAATTTCTGTAGCGTTTAATTGGGGCTTCCCGGCATCAAAGTGCACAGCGATTTTTGAAAGGCCTAATTTGATCTTCTTAGCATCAAAATGCACATCAACACACATAAAAAATATTCAACCTCTCTTAGTTAGCGGCACTGACAGGCTGTTTTGGATTTCAATGTATGTTGTTGCATTTGTATGGTCAAGGCGCAGCCTTCGCTCCCCGGCGGGCGGCAAGGGTTCCGCCTTTTCGGCAAGGGTAGCTAATCCATGCCTAGCCGGGGAAAAGTCATTGGCCCCACCTTCCGGCAGGGGCAACTCACCTCATATCTGAGGGCAACAGCAACCTTTTCCAAAATGGAAACAGTTCAGACCACCTTGCCCGGCAGAAAGAGAGGCAGGCCGTCCTTGTAGCCAGCCGCTTGTGCCGGGGGATGCGCTCCAGGCCGTGCGGTCATGCCTCGCACAGCGCCCGCCGCACCACGTCCGGGGCGACTTCGATGACACGCAGATAGGCCCGTGCCGCCGGATCGGGCTGTCTCCTGCCCTGTTCCCAATTGCGAAGGGTATAGAGGGACAGGCCAAAGGCCGCCGCGAATACGGTCTGGGAGAGGCCCAGCTTTTGCCGGATGGCCTTCACGTCCACCCGTTCGGGAGCACTGGCCGGGGGGAAGTCATGCACGCCGTATTGCTCCCTGTCCGCCGTCCCGTCCATGTAGCCCACAGCTTCGGTCAGACCGGCGATGATTTCTTGTCCTATCGTGCTCATGGCTTTTGCCTCCCATATGCCGCAAGCAGCGCCGTCAGGCGGCGCATATCGTTCTTTTCGGCTTGCGTCAGATTCGCTTTTTCGTTCTTCCCGTATATCAGCAGGGCAAACAGGGGAATGCACTCGGAATGAAAGTAGTAGATCACCCTGTAGCCGCCGCTTTTGCCTTCTCCTTCTCTTGCCCACCGCAGCTTGCGAACGCCGCCCGTGCCTTCCATGACCTTTCCGCTGTCGGGATGTTCGGCAAGGTAGGCCACCAGGTCGGCGCGTTCCGTTTCAGAAAGCAGGCCCTTGGCCCTGCGCAAAAAGGAAGGAGTTTCAACGACGGTCATAGGTGGTGTGTGCATGGCTCTATTGTAAGTCATTGGCTTATAACGTCAAGAGGCAAGCCTCCGGCAAGGGGGGTGGCTTCAGCCTTGGCCGCAGGGAACACGGGAACACGAAGCCTTTTTAAAGGTGTTTCGCCCGTAAACCCTTGTGGCTGTAAGGCGGGAACATGAAGAACACCAGGAACACCAAAAACGGATAAACTCAGGGGAGGTTCCGGCAGGGCAGGGGACCCAACTTTGCAGTCATCTGTCCACACTTGGGCCACTTTTCCCTTTGGGACAGTTGGGACAGTTTGCAAAAACGACTGTCCCACGACTGTACCACCCGTGAACCCTTGTGGCTGTAGGGCGTGGGACAGTTGGGACGGTTGGGACAGTCAAAAACAATAAAGGCAGGGAGAGGTGCCGGCAAGGGCAGGGGGCATAATCTGTCTATGCCCCTTCCCCGGCCCGCAGGCTGTCCAGGTAGTCCGCCCACTCCTGCATCATGCGGCGGCGCTCTTCTACATACTGGGCGCGGTTGTAGGCATCCCGCACGCTGTTCTTTTCGGCATGGGCAAGCTGGGCCTCGATCACGTCAGGGCGGTAGCCCATTTCATTCAGCCGGGTAGAAGCCATGCTGCGGAAGCCGTGGACGGTCATTTCATCCCGGCCATAGCCCAGACGGCGCAGGGCATTGAGCAGACCAACATCCGATATGCAGCGCGTGGCGGAAGCCGTACCGGGGAAGACAAGCTCCCTGTTGCCGGTGATGGCGTGCAGGGCTCGGAACATCTCAACCACCTGCCGGGCAAGCGGGACAAGGTGGGGCCGCCGCATCTTCATGCGTTCGGCAGGTATCAGCCATTCCGCCCTGTCCAGGTCGATCTCTGACCAGGTTGCCCGCCGCAGCTCGCTGGAGCGGACAAAGACATACGGCATGATCTTCAAGGCAAAGGAGACGGACACGTCCCCCGGATAGTCGTCTATGGCCCGGAGCAGAGCGCCGATTTCCCGCGGTTCGGTGATGGCGGCATGGTGGCGCACCGGCTTTGTGGTCAGAGCTTCGGTCAGGTGGCTTGCCGGATCGGCGACGATCATCCCGGCAAGGCGTGCGTAGCGCGTCACCTGTCCGCATATCTGGGCAAGGCGGCGGGCTGTCTCCAGGTGGCCTTGCCGCTCCACCTTGCCCAGCACAGCCAGGAAGTCAGGCGCGCCAAGCTCGGCAATGGGCCTGCTGCCAAGATCAGGAAAGGCCAGGGTCTCCAGACGCCGGATGATCTGCCGGGCATGGTTGGGCGTCCAGCCCGCCAGCTTCTTCTTGTGCCATTCCCGCGCCACCACTTCAAAGGTCAGATTCTTGGCGAGGGCTTCCGCCTTGGCTGCCTTGCGTGCGGCGCAGGGGTCTATGCCGCGTGCGATCATTTCCTTTGCCGTGACCGCCCGGGCCCGCGCCTCCTTGAGAGAAACGGCAGGATAGGTGCCGATGGCCAGGAGCTTTTCTTTCCCCTCAAAGCGGTATTTGAGCCGCCAGAGCTTGCCACCGCCTGGGTTGACCAGCACATACAGCCCGTCACCATCCGCCACCTTGTAGGGCTTTTCCTTGGGCTTCGCCGTCTTCACAGTGGTATCCGTCAGCTTCTTGGCCATTGGGGGTACTCCTGACTTTCAGGGGGTATGTTTTTTCAGATACCCCACAAAAGTACCCCCCTTTTTCGCGGCTGTCTATGAACCTTGGCGGACTTAAACGAACCTCAAAAACGAAGAAAGTCCGCGCAGCTCAAGGCTTTGCGGACTTCTACGAACTTTGGTGAACTCTAGTTTGGCGGAGGGGGAGGGATTTGAACCCCCGGAAGGCGTGAACCTTCAGCGGTTTTCAAGACCGCCGCAATCAACCGCTCTGCCACCCCTCCGTGCGGAGCAGACCGCGCCGCCTGTCGCGTGCGTGCGCGTGCGGGCCTTTGGCCCGGGACGGTGCTCCGTCTGCGGGCTGCCGGGCCAGGGGGCACAGGGCCCGCCGGCGGGACAGCCGGGAACATATAGCACTTTTGGTCCCGGAGCGCAAAGGCCAAACGGCCGAAGGGCCCGCCGGGACATAAAAAAACGGCGTCCCCCGGAAGAGGACGCCGCCGGATCCGCTGAGCGAAATATTACTTGATGGCGTCCTTCAGGCCCTTGCCGGGGGTGAACTTGGCAACCTTGCTGGCGGGGATGGTGATCTCCTTGCCGGTGCGGGGATTGCGACCCTTGCGGGCGGCGCGTTCCACCACCTTGAAGCTGCCGAACCCGGTGAAGGTCACGGATTCGCCGGAGGCGAGGGCTTCGCGCAGGGCGGCCACGACAGCGTCGAGGGCTTCTTCGGCCTTGGCCTTGGTGGGCAGGCCGGCCTTGGCATGGATCTTTTCAACAAGCTCAGCTTTGGTCATAGTTATACTCCAAAAAAAGAGTTTCGGGTTTCAATATGCAGGCCAGACAGGGCATCCATACGTTATGGGCTTGGCCCGTGTCAATGGAAAATGCCCAGATATCAAAGTTTTCCGGGCATCGGACCATTTCCCGGCACCGCGTCCCGCTCCCTGCCGGGCGGGGCGGCGGCCATGTCGCGTGCCGTGCCCGTTCAGGAAAGATCCACCAGGCTGACCTCGGCGCTCTTGAGCGGGTGCCCCAGGAAGATGCTGCCGGTGCGGATGAAGCGCAGCACGTTGTCCGTGGTCAGGAAGCGGCGGGAACCGGGGCCGCCTTCCCGGCGCAGCAGGCCCAGCTCGCGCAGGCGGTTTTCCACGGCCGCGGCGGCCGTCTCGGCCGAATCCACGATGCGCACGTCATCGCCCACCACATGGCGCAGGGCCCCCCGGAACAGGGGGAAATGCGTGCAGCCCAGCACCAGGGTATCGGGCCTGTCGGGCTTGCCCGGGGCGAACAGGTCGCCCAGATAGCGGCTGGCGATGCCTTCGACGATGGGGCCGTCCATCCAGCCTTCCTCGGCCAGGGGCACGAAGAGGGTGCAGGCCCGGCCCTGGACGCGGGCCTCGGGGCACAGGGAGGCGATGGCCTGCTGATAGGCGCCGCCGGCGATGGTGGCCTCGGTGGCGATGACCACGATGCGCTTGTTGCGGCTGGCGGCCACGGCCGCCTCGGCACCGGGGCGCACGACACCGAGGACGGGCAGGGGCGCGAAGTGTTCGCGCAGTTCCGGCAGGGCGGCGGAAGTGGCGGTGTTGCAGGCCACCACCAGCATCTTGACGCCCTCGTCCACCAGACGGCCCGCGGCCTTGAGGGTGTAGCGGATGATGGTGTCACGGCTTTTGGTGCCGTAGGGCAGGCGGGCCGTATCTCCAAGATAGAGCAGGTTCTCGCCGGGCAGGCGGCTGGAAATGGCTTTGAGCACGGTCAGGCCGCCCATGCCGGAATCAAAGATGCCGATGGGCAGGGAAGCTGGGGGATTCATGACGTTCCTTCGATGGGGACGGGCGCCGGCGGGCCTCCCCGGGCCGGCGCGTTGTTGGGACAGAAGGGCGCGGGGCGCCCCTGCCTGCCGGTAGGACGGGCGCCGTTGCCTCTGGACGTGCCGTCCCCGCCGTAGAGTACGGCCAAGAGGGGCGCGGCGGCCAGTCGCTTCCCCGGGCGCGCCGTCCCCGCAGGGGGCGTCCAGGGCAGGGGCATCGGACTCCCGACTGCGGAAGGATGGCTTTTTTCGCGCGGCAGGGCAAGGGAAAACGGGCCCCGGAGGACCGAGGCCAGCGTCTTTCCCCGCGGCGCGCCGTCAGGGCGGCACGGACGGTGCGGGAACGCCGCGCCCTAGAGGCCCTGCCAGAGATAGCGCAGGGACGTGAAGAGCAGGATCAGGGCCAGCCCCCACTTGATGCGGCGCGCGGGCACGAAGCGCTGGCAGCGGGCCCCCAGATAGCTGCCCATGAGCCCGCCCAGGCCCAGCAGCAGGCCCAGCAGGGGGTCGGCGCCGATGCCGTCCAGCGAGGAGAACAGGCCCAGGAAGCCATAGCCCAGCACCCCGGCCAGGGAGGCCAGGAAGGTGCCCAGCAGCAGGGCCCCGGCGATGGCATGGACGGGCAGGCCGAAGATGCTGACCAGGAAGGGGGAAAGGATGGCGCCGCCGCCGATGCCGTAGATGCCGCCCGCCAGGCCGATGCCCAGACTGAGGGCGGCCAGGCGCGGGCAGCTGACGGAATGGCGCGTCTCGCCGAACGTGAAGACCAGACGGGAACGGTCCCAGCGTTCCACGTGGATCCGGGCCATGCCGCCCCCCTTGCGGGCGGGCGCGGCGGGCCTGCGCAGGTCGCGGAACATGCGCCAGAAGATCCAGAGCAGCAGCAGGCCGGCAAAGACCTTGAAGCGGCTCTCGTCCGGCAGCCAGTAGACGCGTATGAGCGAGCCCAGCACGATGCCGGGCAGGGTGCCCACGGCCACGGTCAGGGCCAGGGGCCAGAGCAGGCGGCCTTCGCGGGCGTAGCGCACGATGCCGCCGGGACAGGCCAGCACGTTGAAAAGATGGTTGGTGGCGCTGACGCCGGGGCTGGTGTAGCCCAGGAAGCTCATCTGGAAAGGCAGGAGCAGGAAGGCTCCCGACAGGCCGCCCATGGACGTGACGAACGAGATGCCCATGGCCGCCAGGACGGGCACCAGGGGGTGACAGTCGATACCGGAAACGGGAAAGTACATGGACCACCTCCACAGGTTATGCGACGGGATAAAGTCAGAGTAAACTGATAGGGATATTTTTGTCACGTTTTATTTTTTTACTAACCTATGGAAAATAAAGGAATAAAAATAAAACAAGCGTGATTTTTCAAGGTATTTCAATCACGTTTTTTTAAAAAATAGTGATTAAACGGGATCTGCGGAGGCCCGCTGTCCTTGGCGGGCCGGGCCTGCGGCCCGGTCACGCAGCGCGGCCCCCCGGGGCACGTTGCCTGTGCCGGGCGAAACGCGTATATTTCAGGCTTTCCCATCACCGTGCAGCAAAGGATTTCTTCATGCTCGCCATTCTCGAATACAAGGCAGGCAACCAGACCAGCGTGCGCCGTGCGCTGGAGCATCTGGGCATCCCCTGCCGCATCACCGCCGACCCCGCGGAACTGGAGCAGGCCCAGGGCATCATCTTTCCCGGTGTGGGCGCCGCCGGGCAGGCCATGGAGGCCCTGACCTCCGCCGGCCTGGACAGCGTACTGCGCCGTGCCGTGGCCGAAGGCCAGCCCCTGCTGGGCATCTGCCTGGGCTGCCAGATCCTGCTGGAACACAGCGAGGAGAACGATATGCGCACCCTGGGCATCGTGCCCGGCCGCTGCGTGCGTTTTCCCGACCATATGAAGGAAGAGGACGGCAGCCCCGCCCCTGTGCCGCACATGGGCTGGAACAGCCTTGAGGTGGTGCGCCCGGGCCGTCTGCTGCGGGGCATCGAACCCGGTGCGGAATTCTATTTCGTCCACAGCTACTATGTGGAGCCCGCGCCCGAGCTGATCATGGCCACCACGGTCTACGGGAAGGAGTTCTGCTCGGTCTACGGCCGCGACGGCCTCTGGGCCGTGCAGTGCCATCTGGAAAAGAGCGGCCGCCCCGGCCTGGCCGTGCTGCGCAATTTCTATGACTACTGTGACGAGGTGCGCCATGCTTAGCAAACGAGTCATCCCCTGCCTGGACGTGCGCGCCGGCCGCCTGACCAAGGGCATCAAGTTCCAGGGCAACGTGGACATCGGCGACCCCGTGGAGAGCGCCCGCCGCTATTATGAGGAAGGCGCGGACGAGATCGTCTTTTACGACATCACGGCCTCGGCCGAGGAACGCGGCATCTTCCTGGACGTGGTGGAGCGCGTGGCCTCGCAGATCTTCATCCCCTTCAGCGTGGGCGGCGGCATCTCGTCCGTGGCCGACATGCGCGCCGTGCTCAATGCCGGGGCCGAAAAGGTCTCCATCAACTCCGCGGCCGTGCGTGATCCCGATCTGGTGGCCGACGGCGCGGCGGCCTTCGGTTCGCAGGCCATCGTGGTGGGCATGGACGTGCTGCGCGTGCCCGTGAGCGAGAGCATCCCCTCCGGCTACGAGATCGTCATCCAGGGCGGCCGCCGTCGCATGGGCATCGACGCCATCGAATGGGCGCGCCAATGCCAGGAGCTGGGCGCGGGCGAGCTCTGCGTCAACTCCATCGACGCCGACGGCACCCGTGACGGCTACGAGCTGACCCTGACCCGGGCCATCGTGGACGCCGTGTCCATCCCGGTCATCGCTTCCGGCGGCGCGGGCGCGCCCGAGCATATGTATGATGCCGTGAGCAAGGGCGGTGCCTCGGCGGCGCTCATCGCTTCCATCGTGCACTACGGGCAGTACACCATCCGCCAGTGCAAGGAAGTCATGGCCGGAAAGGGTGCCAAGGTCCGCCTGACGTGGTAGCTCCCGAAGCCCGCTGGCAGACCCTGCTGCCCGTGCTGCGGCCCTGGCCGCTGGCCGTGGCCTTTTCCGGCGGGCTGGACAGCCGTTTCCTCTGTTTCGCCCTGCGGCGTGCGGGCTGCGACGTGCTGGCCCTGCACGCCACGGGGCCGCATGTGCCGCAGGCCGAGAGCGCGGCGGCGCGGCGCTGGGCCCGGGCGCAGGGGCTGCCCCTGCGGGAAGTGCGGCACGATCCCCTTTCCCTTCCCGACGTGGCGGTGAACAGCCGGGAGCGCTGCTATGCCTGCAAGCGGGCCCTCATGCGCCGTCTGCGTGAGGCCCTGGCCGCCGCGGGCGGCTGCCGCATCCTCTGTGACGGCAGCAATGCCGACGACCTGACCACCTTCCGGCCCGGACAGCGGGCCGTGCGCGAGGCGGGCGTGCTCTCGCCCCTGGCCCTGGCCGGGCTCCGCAAACAGGAATTGCGCGATCTGGGCGCGGCCTGGGGCCTGGACGATCCGCAGCAGGCCGCCCGGCCCTGTCTGCTGACCCGGCTGGCCTACGGCATGCATCCCGGCCCTGCCCTGCTGTCCCGTCTGGCCGCTGCCGAGGCGGATCTGGCCGCATTGCCCGCTCTGGGGGATTTTCGCCTGCGCCTGACGCCGGCGCCCGTCCTGCAGGTGGCTGCCCTGCCTGACGGCCTGCGGCCGCGGGTGATGCGGGTGCTGGACGCCCACGGCTTCGGTGGCGCCGAAATCGTGGAAGGGACGGTCAGCGGCTTTTTTGACCGCTGAGGTGATGTTTTTTGAGGAACCCCTCGTCCCTCCTGCCGATGCCCGCAGCTTTTGGTCATGTAACGAGCTCGGCCTTTGGGCCCCCGGTCGCTGCCGGTACACGAAGGCCTTCCCCGGCGCCCTGATAAAGGGGGGAGGATATTTCCTTCGGAAAAGATAAAACGCGCCTGCGAGACAGAGTTCTCGCGGGCGCGTTTGTTTTTGACAGGGATATGCCCTCCCATGAGCTGGAGGGATGTCCTTTTATGAAAGCGTGCTGGGGAAGGGGGAGTTTGAGGGGGAAACCCCTCTCGCGCCAGCAGCGACCGGATGGCGGCCCGCAGGGCCGTGCCCGTTGCGACGCAGGCAGCTGCGGGCATCGGCAGCAGAGATGAGGGGATCCCCCCTCAAAGATTCCTCCCCGTCCTTCGCAGACAGGGCCTTACCGGACGCGCAGGGCCTCGGTGATGATGGCCGCGTCTTCCTCCGGCCGGGCCTTGACATTGAGTTCGGCGTTGCCGCCGTGGCAGACGAAGCCCTCGGGGCCGTGTTCCACCACACCGGCGGAGATGACCTGCCCGTAGGGGAGCTGGTCGCGCATGTCGGCGTGGTCCACGCGGCGGGGAAAGATGAAGGGCACGGGCTGGCCGGAAAAATCTTCCATGATCAAATACTTCATGACCTGCCTTCCTGTTATTGCTGGCGCTGGGCGCGACGGTTCCTGAGGTACTGGCGCACGGCGCGGTTATGATCGTCGAGGTTGGTGGAAAAAGCGTGGCGGCCGCCATCGGTGATGGCCACGAAATAGAGGTACTTGTGCTCCTCTGGCGTGATGGCCGCGGCCAGGGCGCTGGCGCCGAACGAGCAGATGGGGCCGGGCGGCAGGCCGGGACGCTGGTAGGTGTTGTAGATGTTGTTGGCGTCGTCCAGGTGGCGGCGGCGCAGGTTGCCGTCAAAGTTGGGCCCCAGCCCGTAGATGACCGTGGGGTCGGCCTGGAGCGCCATGTTGATGCGCAAACGGTTGGCATAGACACCGGCCACGCGCGGCCGCTCGTCGGCAAAGGCGGTCTCCTTCTCCACCACGGAGGCCAGGATCACCAGGCGGCGCAGCTCGTCGCGGGAGGGGCGTTTGCCGCCGGGCCAGAGGGCATCGCCCTTGCGCCAGAAGTTGTCCACCATGCGCCCGGCCACGGCGCGGGCCTGGGCCCTGTCGGGCACGTCGGCCTTCTTGAGCAGATAGGTGTCCGGCATGAGGAAGCCCTCGGCCGAATCGAAGGGGATGCCGTAGTGGCGCAAAAAGGCCGGGTCCGTGATGACGGCGCGGAAATCCTCGAAGCGCACCAGCCCGGCGTCCTCCAGCACCCTGGCGGTCTGCCACCAGGTCAGGCCCTCGGGCACGGTGACGCGGAACAGCACCGGCCGGCCGTTGACCAGGGTATCCAGCACCTGTTCCGGCAGCCAGCCCGTGTTGAGGGCGAAGCGCCCGGCCTGCAGGCGGCTGTCCCACTTTTTGTAGCGGGCCAGCAGCAGGAACTTGCGCGCATCGGTGATGAGCCCGCGTTCTTCCAGCCTGTCGGCCACACGGCGCACGCTGGCGCCGGGCTCCACGTCGAAGAAGGCCTCCTGCCCCGGTGTGGCCGGGGGCGTCTTGAGGAAGGTCCAGGCCTCGTATCCCGCCCAGCCGGCAGCGGCCGCCGCCAGCAGGACAAGGACAGCCACGATGCGCAGTACGGTCTTCATGCCGGTCTCCGCTGGTCAGGGCTGAGGGAAAGGAAGGACTCCAGGATGCGCACGGCGGCCTGCTGGTCCAGCACGGCCTTGCAGCGGCGGCCCGTGCGGCCCGCCTCGCGCAGTTCGCGCTCGGCGGCCTCGGAGCTGAGCAGCTCGGACATGAAATAGAAGGGCAGGGGCACGCGGCGCTTGAGGCGCTCGGTGACGTTGCGTACCTGCCGGGTGGTCATGCTCTCGGTGCCGTCGGTGAGCAGGGGCAGGCCCATGACCACGGCGTCGGGGCGCTCCCCGAGGATCCGCCCGGCCAGCGCCGCCAGGAATTCCTTGCGGTTGGCGTAGTCGGCCAGGCGGATGGTGGTCAGCGGATAGGCCATGATGCCTTCCGGGTCGGTGGCGGCCAGGCCCGTGCGGGCCAGGCCGTAATCAATACCTACCCATTTCAAGGCGCTTACAGCCCCATCTTGGCGCGTACTTCGGCCAGCGTGGCGGAGGCGAAGGCGCGGGCGCGTTCGTTGCCGGCGTCCAGGATCTCGGCCACGGCGCCGGGACGGGCGGCCAGGGCGGCGCGGCGTTCCTGCAGGGGCGCCAGGAAGGCTTCCAGGTTCTTCAGGAAGCGCTTCTTGCACTCCACACAGCCGAAGCTGGCGGCGGTACAGCCGGTGCGGATCTCGGCCTGTTCTTCGGGGCTGGCCAGCAGCACATGGTAGGGGAAGAGGTTGCAGGCGTCCGGGTTGCCGGGATCGCTCTTGCGTAGGCGGGCCGGGTCGGTGAACATGCCGCGCACCTTGGGCTCGATGTCGGCCATGGTGTCACGCAGGAAGATGCCGTTGTTGTAGCTCTTGGACATCTTGCGGCCGTCCAGGCCGGGGCACTTGGCCGCGGGGGTGAGCATGGCCTGAGGCTCGGGGAAGAAGCTGCCGCCGTAGAGGTAGTTGAAGCGGCGGGCGATCTCGCGGGTCAGCTCCATGTGGGGCAGCTGGTCCTCGCCCACGGGCACGCCGTGGGGACGGTACATGAGGATGTCCGCGGCCATGAGCACGGGGTAGCAGAGGAAGCCCGCGTTGCCCAGGTCCTTGTTGGTGATCTGCTGCTGCTGTTCCTTGTAGGTGGGGTTGCGTTCCAGCCAGGAGACAGGGGTGATCATGGAGAGCAGCAGGCTCAGCTCGGCGTGTTCCTTGACCGCGCTCTGGCGGAAGATGACGCACTTTTCGGGATCCAGACCGGCGGCCACCCAGTCCTTGACCATCTCTTCCACGTTGGTGGCGATGTTGGAGGGGTCGGCATAATCGCTGGTCAGGGCGTGCCAGTCGGCCACGAAGAAATAGGCTTCCTCGCTGTGCTGGAGTTCCACCCAGTTCTTGAGGACGCCGAAATAGTGACCCAGATGGAGCGGCCCGGTGGGCCGCATGCCCGAAACCGTACGCGGACGAACAGTGCTCATTTCAAGATTCCTTTGGAAGTTCCGTTACTTACTTGATACCGACAAGCGAAAGCAGCAAATCGCTGCCTCCGCCGATGAGAGGCCCGAGGATGCGCCCCAGCAGGCCCGTGGCCAGCAGGAGCACCAGGATGATGAAGCCGTAGCGCCCGGCGCTCATGTAGGCCCAGGCGGCGCGCGGCGGCAGGAAATAGGCCACGATCTTGCTGCCGTCCAGCGGCGGGATGGGCAGCAGGTTGATCCAGGCGAGGCAGAGGTTGATGTTCACCCCGGCCACCAGCATGAGCAGGAAGTAGCGCGTGGTGTCCGAGATATCGGGGCCGGGCAGCAGGGCCACCACGGCGCCCAGGACCAGGGCAAAGCCGATGGCCAGCAGGAAGTTGGTCACGGGCCCGGCCAGGGCCACCCACATCATGTCGCGGGCGGGGTCGCGCAGGTTGCGCACATTGACCGGCACCGGTTTGGCCCAGCCGAAGATGAAGCCCGTGCCCAGGCTGGTGAGCAGGAACACGGCCGCGCCCAGGGCGTCGAAATGCGAGACGGGATTGAGGGTCAGGCGGCCCATGAAGCGGGCGGTCTGGTCGCCCTTGCGGGAGGCCATCCAGCCGTGGGCCACTTCATGCATGATGATGCCGAGCAGGGTGGGGATCAGGTAGACAGCGAAACGCTGCGCGTTGAATGCAAAATCGAACATCTGCCGCAAGTACCATGCAACGGGTCAAATGTCGATATGAGGGGCGGGGCGGGGTGCGCGGAGGCTCCGGGAAAGGCTGTCCCGGCCCTGCTGCCGGTGCCCTTCATGCCGGCGGCCGGCGGGCACGGCCCCTGCGGTTCCCGTCCGCGGGCTGCGTGCGAAGGCCTTTTCCGTCCCCGGATGCTCCGTGCCGCCATGCCCGCGGGGCACCCAGGAAGACGCGGGGAACGGGACCGGCCCCGCCTGCCCGTGCGGCTGCACGTCCCCGGCGTTTCGGGGGGCTTCCATGCCGTGAAGACCGTCCCGCCTCGGCAGGGGCCGCTTACCTGCCGCCGGTCAGGGCGTGGCTCTCGTCGATGAGCGCGAACAGTTCCCGGGACGTGATGCCCCCGTCCAGGAGGACGGAGACCCAGTTCCTTTTGTCCATATGGTAGGCGGGCAGGATGCCCGGTGTCCCGCCGATGAGCAGGTCCAGCGCGCAGCCGGATTTCAGGTTGATGATCTCCACCTGCCCGTCCCCGCACAGTCCCAGCCTGTTCGCGGGAACGTCCATGATCAGGCCGTACCACTTCCGTCCCTGCCGGTGCCGCAGGACCGCATACCGGGGATACCGGGCCCAGGGGTATTCCGGTTCCGTACCGAACTTTTTCCTGACGTAGGCGAAGACGCTTTCACGCGAGGACATGGCCGTTCTCCGGCGGCCTAGCCCACGCTGGCCACTTTGCGGACCAGCAGCTCGTCGTTGGGCCAGATCTGGCGGTCTGGGGTGAGTAGTTCGCCGTTGCGGGCCACCAGGGCGCATTCCTCGGCCAGGCCCAGGGCCGTCAGCAGCTGGCGGGAGGTCTTGGGGCGGGGGATGGAGAGCCAGAGGTCCTCGGGCTGGAGACGCACGGTGACGCGCGCGCCGGTGTGTTCGGGCTTGACGCAATGGAGGTGGCGGGGGGTCTCGCTCATATCGTTTCCTTGTGGTTGGAGTCAGGCAGCGCGGCTGCCGGGGATTCCGGGAGGGGACGCCGGGGAGTTTTTACCGGGTCTGTCCTTTGGAAAAGTAGGGCAACAGAAGGGGACTGGCTACACGAGCCCCATCCCTGCGCTGTCCCCCTGCTGAAAGTTTTGGGAAGGGAACGGGGGAGCGCGAGGGGGAGAGGGAGAACCGTTTTTCAAAACGGTTTCCTTCTCCCCCTCGCCTGTTCCTTACTAAAACACGATCCACCAGTACAGCAGGGTGACCACGGCCATGCTGGCGGCGCGCAGGCCCTGGTTGGCCAGGATCAGGCGCAGGGCCAGGGCCGGACGGTAGAAGCCCGCATAGGCGGGCAGCTGGTGGCGGATGGCCCGCATGGGCGTGGACAGGATGTTGCCCACCATCAGGGCCAGCACCACGTCGCGGGCCTCAAGGCCGCCGGTCTGCAGCACGCTGCCCGCGGCACCCAGGGCCGCGCCCAGCTCGGCGGCCAGGTGCAGCACGATGATGCCCACGGCCTGCGGCTTGAGGAAGGCCAGCCAGTCCATGTGGGTGGCCAGCCAGTCCTCGGCGGCGGTGAACAGGCCGTAGCGCTGCAGCAGATACATGATGATGTAGACGGGCACCGTGAAGCAGACCAGCTTGGGCACGCGGCGGCGGAAGCGCTTCCAGGCCTTGCGGATCGCGGCGCGCCAGCCTGTCTCGCCGTCCGCGGCGGCCGTGCGGGCCGTGCGCTCCTGCGGCGGTACGGGCAGCAGGCGGCGGGAAAGGACGATGGTCAGGCCGGTGCGGCCCACGGCGGCCAGCAGGGTCAGGCCCACATAGACCACGGCGGGCCAGCCCAGCACGGGCCAGGTGAGCAGGAAGATGGTGGGCGTGTGGACCAGGTAGGCCGGGAAGCTGTTGAACAGGTTGGCCAGCATGAGTTCCCGTCCGCCGATCTCGCCTTTCCGGTGGCTCCCGGACAGCAGGCCGTTGGCCGCGGCCGGGGAGACGAAGGCCAGGGAGAAGGCAGCGCCCGCCACATCGCGCAGATGGGCGGCCCGGGCCAGCGGGGTGGCCAGGCGGGACAGATGGCGCGTCCAGCGCAGGGCCTCCAGCAGGTTGGCCAGCAGCAGGCCCGCGCACAGGCCCAGCAGCAGGCGCAGCAGGGGCCAGAGCAGGCCTTGCCAGAGCAGGGCCAGGGAGTGCAGGCTTTCAGGGGAGAGGATGTCGTTCATGGGCAGGGCGCGGGATCAGGCCTGGGCGGCCGTGAAGCCCGTGTCCTCGGGCAGGTCGGGACCGGCGGCGAAGGCGCGGGCCAGTTCGTCGCAGCGTTCGTTCTCGCGGTGCCCGGCATGGCCGCGCAGCCAGTGGAAGGTCACGTTATGGGTGCGCAGCAGGGGCAGGAGCTGTTTCCAGAGGTCCACGTTGAGCACGGGCTTCTTGTCGCTCTTGACCCAGTGGCGCTTCTGCCAGCCGGCCAGCCAGCCTTTTTCCACAGCGTCGCAGACGTATCTGGAATCGGTGTAGAGGTCCACCTCGCAGGCCTCGCGCAGGGCGGAAAGGGCCGCGATGACGCCGCCCAGCTCCATGCGGTTGTTGGTGGTCAGGCGGGCGCCGCCCACCAGCTCGCGGCGGGCCGTGCTGCCCACCAGGCAGAGGATGGCGGCCCAGCCGCCCCGGCCGGGATTGCCCAGGCAGGAACCGTCCGTATAGATGATGACTTTCTTCATGACCGCGCAGTGTAGGCAAGAAGCGGGACGCTGGCAACGGGCCTTTCGCCGGTGTGCCCGCGCGCACGTCCGGGGCCGCACGGCGGGGGATGTGCGGGCAGGGCCGTGGTCCGCGTTAAGCACGCTGGACTTTGCAAAACCTTTGGGATATGCTTTCCTACCAAAAATTAATGGGGGTCATCCCCCCGTGGAGGACATCATGGCTCACAAGAAAATTGAGCGCAAAAAGGAACTGGATCGCCGTCGTCATCGTCGCGCTGAACGTCTGAAGCAGCGCGTGCGTGAAGCCAAGGCCGCCAAGGCCTAGTTTCCGCGGACAGTTCATTGCCGGTTCCCTGCGGGGAGCCGCGAATTTCAGCACAACGGCCGATGGCCCCGGATACCGAAGGGGCTGTCGTGGCCGTTCTTGGCGTTACAGCTATGCCCATCTACGAATATCAGTGTCCCAACTGTCAGAAAGTCTTTGAAGAATGGACCCATGTGACCGACATGCAGGCCCAGGAGCCCTGTCCTGATTGCGGCACCCCCTCGCCGCGGGTCATGTCGCACACCTCTTTCGTGCTCAAGGGCGGCGGCTGGTATGTCAGTGATTATGGCTACCGCAAGGGCATCAAGGACGAGAACAGCACGTCCGCCCCTTCTTCTGCCGCTTCCCCGTCGACGAGTCCCGCTTCTTCCGCCAGCACTGCCAGCAGCACTTCGGGAGGCACGGCTCCTTCCGCCTCCTCTTCGTCGACCCCTTCCGCGTGAGGTATCTATGATTGAGCGCTACACCCGGCCCGACATGGGCCGCATCTGGACCCTGGAGAACCGTTACCGCGCCTGGCTGGCCGTGGAAGTGGCCGTATGCGAAGCCTGGGCCGAACTGGGGCGCGTGCCCGCCGAGGCCGTGAAGACCATCCGGGAAAAGGCCGATATCGATGTGGACCGCATCCTCGAGATCGAGCAGACCACCCGGCATGACGTCATCGCCTTCCTCACCTCGCTGGAAGAGAAGGTGGGCCCCGACGCCCGTTACATCCATCTGGGCTGCACGTCTTCCGACATCGTGGACACCGCCAACGGCTATCTGCTCATGCAGGCCGGCAAGCTCATCGTGGAAGACATCGAAAAGGTGCTGGCTTCCCTCGAAGCCCTGGCCCGCAAGCACAAGGGCGTGCTCTGCATGGGCCGCACCCACGGCATCCACGCCGAACCCACCAGTTTCGGCCTCAAGATGACCGGCTTCCATGCCGAGTTCCAGCGCCATCTGGAGCGCGTCAAGGCCGGTATCGAGAGCGTGCGCGTGGGCAAGATCTCCGGCGCCGTGGGCACCTACGCCTTCCTTTCCCCCGAACTGGAAGAAAAGGCCCTGACCCGTCTGGGCCTGGCCGTGGATCCGCACTCCACCCAGATCGTGCAGCGCGACCGCTACGCCCATTTCTTCACCTCCCTGGCCATCATGGCCGGCGGCATCGAACGCCTGTGCGTGGAGCTGCGCCATCTGCAGCGCACCGAGGTGCTGGAAGTGGAAGAAGGCTTCGCCAAGGGCCAGAAGGGCTCCTCGGCCATGCCCCACAAGAAGAACCCCATCTCCGCCGAGAACATGGCCGGCCTTTCCCGCCTGATCCGCAGCAATGCCCTGGCCGCCATGGAGAACCAGGCCCTGTGGCACGAGCGCGACATCAGCCATTCCTCCGTGGAACGCGTCATCATGCCCGATTCCACCATCCTGGCCGACTATGTGCTCAACCGCCTGTGCCGTCTGCTGGACGGCCTGGTGGTCAAGCCCGAGCGCATGAAGGAGAACATGGAACGTTCCTACGGCCTGTACTTCTCCCAGCGCGTGCTCACCGCCCTCATCGCCACCGGCCTGCCGCGCCAGAAAGCCTATGAGGCCGTGCAGCGCCTGGCCATGCAGAGCTGGGAGACCCGCAAGTCCTTCCCCGAACTGGTGAAAGCCGATCCCGACATGCATGAACGCCTGGGCGATGCCCGGCTGGCCGAACTTTTCGACCCCACCTACTACCTTAAATACGAAGACGTCATCTACAAGCGCGTCTTCGGCAACTAGGAGGCCCCCGTGCAGCAGTCCATCCTGGAGATCAAGCGTCGTCTGGCCCGTCTGCTGGTGGAAAAGTCCTACCGCGAAGGCGACTTCGTCCTGGCTTCCGGCCGCCGCAGCGACTATTACTTCGATTGCCGCGTGACCGCCCTGCATGCCGAAGGCTCCTGGCTCATCGGTACGCTGTTCAACGACCTGCTCAAGGACGTGCCCGTGGTGGGCGTGGGCGGCATGACCATGGGCGCCGACCCGCTGGTCTCCGCCACCACCGCCATCTCGCACGAGCTGGGCCGCCCCCTCAACGGCCTGCTGGTGCGCAAGGAAGCCAAGGATCACGGCACCGGCCAGTTCGTGGAAGGCCTGGGCAACTTCAAGCCCGGCGACAAGGTGGCCATGCTGGAAGACGTGGTGACCACCGGCGGCTCCCTGCTCAAGGCCTGCGACCGCGTGCGCGCCGCCGGTCTGGACATCGTGGCCGTGTGCTGCATCCTGGACCGCGAGGAAGGCGGCCGCGAAAAGTTGAAGGAAGCCGGCTACGAACTGCACTCCCTCTTCACCCGCAAGGAACTGGTGGAGATGGCCCGCGCCTAGGGCCGTCACCGCTCCCGCGCCGGGGCCTGTCCCGGACAGGCATACACTGATCGGTAAAGGGCAGCCTTCGGGCTGCCCTTTTTGCTTGCCGTGCTTCCCGGCGGGAAGCACGGCCCCCGGCGTCGGGCCGCTCTCCAGGGCGGCCCCGCCGCGGGCTGCGGCAGGGGGGCCGTCCGTGAAGGGTCGCGCCCATCATACCCTGACGGCACGGGATCAGAACGACAGGGAGATGATGCGGGGCTCCATGCTCAGCGGGACATAATGGTAGAGCTTCCAGCAGAGCAGGTAATACAGGCTGCCGATGAGGACAGGCGTATTGGCGAAATGCAGCTTCGTGAAGCAGGGGCGGACAGGCAGGTCGCCGTTGGCATCGCGGTAGATGCGCAGGATGTGCAGGACAAAGAAGAGGAACATCAGACAGCTGTAGGAGATCGTCCGGCCGAAATCGTTGATCGTGAAGGTCAGGGCCACGGCGGGGAAAAGCGCGCATCCGTAGGCCAGCCAGGTCATGCTGCGGCCCAGGACGGCCGAGCAGACCCTGTGGAAGCGGTAAACATACAGGAGCAGCCCCAGGGGGAGCAGGGCCAGCAGCCAGGCGGCGATGTAGGAAAGGCGCAGGCTGTAGTTCCGGAGCCAGGGGAAGGGCGTGGCATGGGAAGAAAGGTCCTTGCCGATGAAGCGCATGCCCCCCTGTGTGGTGAAATCCGGGATGAGGGCCTGCCAGTCGCGGAACATGGCCTCACGCATGGTTTCCGTCCCCTGGAAATGGACGGCAAAAAGGACGCTCAGCAGAAAAACGCTGCCGATGGCGGCAAGCACGGGCAGCCTGTGGCGCCCGCCGGCCCGCAGGACGAGCAGGGCCGGCAGCAGGGAAAAGAACAGTGTGATCTCGTGGACGAGGAACGCCACAAGATAGCACAGCGCGATGGTCAGCCAGGCCTTTCCCTGTTTTTCCGGTGCGATGATGATGGCGCCGGCCTTTGCCATGATGATGGTCAGCAGGCCCAGGAACAGGATGTCCTTGCGGCCGTAAAGATCGGGATCCTTGACCAGGAAGGCCAGCAGGGCCGGGGAAAAGAACAGGATGATGGTGAAGAAATAGCTTACGGATGAGCGGATGAACGTATATGCTCTTATGAAGAAGAGCATGTAGACCGTTGAGACAAAAAGCGTCCAGAAAACATGGATGTTCAAAAAAGCTGCGCTCTTGTACAGCAGATACCCGGTCAGTCCCCGGCGCACGGGGCCGTCAGTGTACTTGATGAAAAGCTCTCCCCAGACGTAGCCGTTGGGGAACGCGTTGTAAAAGCAGATCGCTGAATGGACAAAGTCTGCAAAAAAGAGAAAAAACAGGCTCAGGGCAAGAACATTGTCGGCGGACTGACGCATGGCAGGCAGGTCCCCCATCCAGGCTTGGTATCGTGTATCCCTCTGTCCGTATAACCCATGACTATACGCAGAGACATATGAGGAGACAAGATGAAACTGATTTCCCTGATCGTCCCTGTCCTCAATGAGGAAGAGGCCATCCCGCTGTTCTACGATGCCGTGCAGGACGTCTTGCATGATGAGCCGTATGATGTGGAGATCCTGTTCATTGATGACGGCAGTACGGACAGGACGCTGGAGATCATCGAGGGCCTCCATGCCAGGGACCCCCGGGTCAGGGGCATCTCCTTTTCCCGGAATTTCGGCAAGGAACTGGCCCTGGCGGCCGGTCTGCAGGCCGCTCGGGGGGATGCCGTCGTGCCCATGGACGTGGACCTGCAGGACCCGCCGGCCCTGCTCAAACAATTCTTGCGCCGGTGGGAACAAGGGTATGAGATGGTCATCGGCGTGCGTGCCCGCCGGGATGCGGACAGCTGGGCAAAGCGCGTGAGCGCCGGGCTGTTCTACCGCCTGTTCAGCCGCCTGACCCGGGGACGGGTCGTGGCCAATGCCGGGGATTACCGCCTTATGGACCGCGTGGTGGTGGATGCCCTGAACGCCTTGCCGGAACGTGTGCGTTTCACCAAGGGCCTGTACGGCTGGGTCGGCTTCCGCAGCGCCATCGTGGCGTATGAGCGTCCGGCCCGTGTGGCCGGCAGCAGCAAATGGCCGGGCTGGAAGCTGTGGAACTTCGCCCTGGACGGCATCACTTCCTTCAGCACGCTGCCCCTGCGCCTGTGGAGCTATCTGGGGATCGTGGTGGCCCTGGCGGGCTTTGCCTATGCGGGATTCCTGGTCTTCAGGACGCTGGTCCGGGGCGTGGAGGTCCCGGGCTATGCCTCGCTGATGGTGGTGACGCTGTGCCTTGGCGGCCTGATATTGTGCTCTCTGGGCATCGTGGGCGAATACCTCGGGCGGGTGTTCCAGGAGGTCAAGGGGCGGCCCCAGTATGTGGTCCGGCGCCGTATCGGCATGGATGACAGGGGGAAAAGGCAGCAGGGAAAAAATTTTTAAAAATTTTTTACGGAAAATTTTTCCTGGGAGTCCCGGGAAATGTGATGGCGCCAAGCTGCCGGAAATGTGCAGACTGAAAAAGTTTGTCACATTGATGGAGAAGATGGCTGGACGCATGTCTGTTTCAATTTTCGATGTACTTTTGACGCAGTAACAAAAAAAATTAAAGTATATTTTGTGTTATATACAGTTTGATGATGTTTATTTGTTTGGCTTGTTCGTTATTTCTTAAAATATGCGGAAAGAGTTTTGACTGTTTGTGTAAACAGTAATGGCGTGAGCATGTGCATTGCGTAACAAGGTACGCGTTTTTTCCTGCAAAATCGGCATGAAGCAGAGAGCGGCCCTTTGCAGCGATGCTGAAAGCGTGCTAGCGTGTCTTTGTGCCATCCGCTGTGGCACGGACATTCCGTCAGGATGCAGAGGGCTGTCCGGGCGGAAGATATCAACGAGAGGACAGGGGCGAGCCCCGGGAGGATGGAAAAGTGGAGCTGTACAAGCTTTTGGAAACCTTTAACGGCTTTTTGTGGTGCCCGGTCATGCTGGTGCTGCTGGTAGGCACGGGCATCTATCTGAACATAGCGCTGCGCTTTTTCTCCTTTCGCAATTGGGTACGAGCTTACAAGTGCCTGTGGCAGGGGCGGTCCCATCAGTCCGAACACGGCGAGATCTCGCCGTGGAATGCCCTCATGACTGCTCTGGCCGCCGATATCGGTACCGGTAACGTGGTGGGCGTGGCCCTGGCCATCGCCGTGGGCGGCCCCGGCGCCCTGTTCTGGATGTGGGTCACGGCCCTGGTGGGCATGATGACCAAATTCAGCGAAGTCCTGCTTTCCGTGCATTTCCGTGAAAAGACCCCCGCCGGCAACTGGGTGGGCGGCGCCATGTATTTCATCAAGAACGGCCTGGGCCCCAAGTGGGTCTGGCTGGGCACCTGCTTTGCCGTGTTCGGCATCTGCGCCTGTATCGGCACGGGCGGCATGGTGCAGGCCAAGGCCATCACTGACAACATCTCCGGCACCTTCGGCCTGCCCGCGTGGCTGTGCGGCCTGGTCCTGGTGGCCCTGTGCGTGGCCGTGCTGCTGGGCGGCGTGCGCCGCATCGGCGCCGTGGCGGGCAAGATCGTGCCCTTCATGGCCATCATGTATGTCTTCATGTGCCTGCTCATCATCGGCATGAACATCGAAAAGGTCCCCTCCGTGTTCTGGTGGGTGATCTCCGATGCTTTCCAGCCCACGGCGGCCACCGGCGGCTTTGTGGGCGCCACGGTGATGATGGCCATCCGCCAGGGCATGGCCCGCGGCATCTTCTCCAACGAAGCCGGCCTGGGGACCGCGCCCATGGCCCATGCGGCCTCCACGGCCGAGACCCCGCTGGTGCAGGCCTCCATCGGCATGCTCGACGTCTTCATCGACACCATCATCGTCTGCAGCATGACGGGCTTCGTCATCCTGGTGACGGGCACCTGGACCGCCGGCTCCTCCGCGGCCAGCATGATGACCTCCATGGCCTTTGAACAGGCCCTGCCCGGTGTGGGCCAGTTCGCGGTCACCATCTGCCTGACCTTCTTCGCCTTCACCACCATCCTCGGCTGGTGCGTGTACGGCGAACGCTGCGCCATCTATCTGTTCGGCGACCGGGCCCAGATGGTCTTCCGCCTGTTCTACTGCCTGGCGGTGGGCGTGGGTTCCGTCCTGGCCCTGGATGCCGTGTGGCTCCTGGCCGATACCTGCAACGCCCTGATGGCGCTGCCCAACCTGACCGGCGTCCTGCTGCTGAGTCCCGTGCTGTTCAAGATCGTGCGGGATGAAGTGGCCCGGGACAGACGTTTCGTCGTATAGGCATGGGGGGCGGGCCCCCGGGCCCGCCCTTTGCACATATTCCATGACATCGCCTGAGGAAGGCAGCCTTCGTTCGGGCCGGGGCTCCCTGCCAGCAGGGAGCTGGTCTTGGCGCTCACCCTGGAAACGGCCTTTCCGCCGGAAGGGCCGCCGGAAAGAAGGCTGCGGAGCTGGCAAGGGCGCAGCGGCGCTTCCGCGGCAGTACCGGCATGACGGACTGCCGCCCGGTGCCGGAGGCTCCCATCCCGTTCACCTTTTGGAAGAGGGGCAAGGCATTGCAAAAACGTTACCTTTCCATCGCCATCCTGACGGCCGTCCTGGCTGTGACGGGGATCGCCGGCTATCTGCTGCCGGCAGGCCCGGTCGCGGGGGACAAGGAACCTGCCACGCGTCGCATCCTGTTCGACAACGCAGGCGGGCCCGTGGTCTTCGACCACCAGAAGCACAGCCGTCTGCTCAAGGAAGATTGCGCCACCTGCCATCACGAGAGCCTGGAGAAGACGCCCGAAAAGGCCATGGCCTGTGCCAGCTGCCACGGCGTGGCCCTGGACGATGCCTTCAAGGCGGGACATGCCAAGAGCTATCCGGCGGAAAGCTGCGTGACCTGCCACCATTACGAGCTGGCGGCCAGGGACTGGGGGCACCGGCAGCACAGCGAGGACTTCGGCGTGGACTGCACCTCGTGCCACCATGCCGATACGGACATCGAGCCCGAACCGCAGAACTGCGCCAACTGCCATGACGCCGGGGCCCGGCCGACGGGCAAGGCCGCCGAGCCCGGCACGCCGCCCGTGCTGGCCGATGCCGTGCACGCGCGCTGCGTGACCTGCCATCAGGACCTGTTCGGCAAGGCCAGGGACTGCGCCTCCTGCCATGCGCTGAAGCCCACGCGCAAGGATGCGGCGGCCGTGAAGGGCAAGGTGAGCTCCCTGTATGCCGACTGTACGGTCTGCCATACGAAGAAAACGCCGGACAAGCTGATCCCCGGCCGCATGGATGCCTTCCACGGCCAGTGCATGGGCTGTCATGAAAAGCTCGGCAAGGGCCCCTTCGGCAAGGACAAGTGTGCCCAGTGCCATACCAAGTAGCGAGGCGGGTATGAAAGAAGTATTCCAGATGTTGAAGGACCCGCGTTTCCACCTGGTGTACGGGGTGACGCAACGCTACAGCGACGGCCCGGAACCGCGCCGTGTGCGCCTCAACCGCGAGGGCTACAAGCTCGTGGAGGGCGTGACCAAGAAGGCGCTCGTGTATCCGCGCATGCGCCTGGCGGTGCACCCTTCACCGCTCAAGGGGGACGCGTTCTCGCCCATCTTCGGACGCATCACCGACGTGACCGAACGCAGCCTCTTCGTGGAGGCCATCGAGCCTGACGAGGACCTGCGCGCCCTGGCCGCCGGCGTGGAGAAGGTGGACCTGCTCAACGACGAACGGACGGGCCAGGACCTGGCCGTGCTGCTCAAGAGCCTGGGCCTGAACACCAAGAGCCTGGGGCAGCAGTGCGAGACCCTGATCATCAACGGCCTCAACCCCGATCCCGGCGTCACCTGGGCCGAGCCCATGCTGCTGACCCATCAGAGCACGCTGCGGGCCGGTCTGGCCGTGCTGCGCCGCCTGTCCCCGGCCAGACGCATCCTGCTGGCCGTGCCCAGCGAGCTGCACCTGCATTTCGACGACGTGGAGGTGGTGCGCGTGACGGCGCGCTATCCCGCCAGCGTCAATGCCCTGCTGGTCAAGAGCATCACCGGCAAGGAGCATCCCGAGGGCGTGGGCGTGGTGGGGCTCCACAATGTCTGGAGCCTGGGGCGCGTGGCCCGCACGGGCCTGCCGCTCATCGAGTCGGTCATCACCCTGGGCAGCTATACCCACTCCGGCAACTATATCGTCAAGGAAGGCAGCATGCTGGGCGAGCTGCTGGAATTCGCCCACATCACGCTCAACAGCGGCGATACCCTGGTGCGCGGCGGCCCGCTGCGCGGCGAGAGCATCGACCGCCTGGACCGCAGCATCACCAAGGGGTCCACGGGCGTCTTCGTGGTGGAGGCCGGCACCGTGCCGCCCATGGAAGGCCACAGCCCCTGCATCAACTGCGGCGCCTGCGTGCTGATCTGTCCCGCGCGCCTGAGCCCCAGCATGCTGAGCCGCAACGCGGAATTCGCCCTGCACGAGCGCTGCCGCGAGGAACATGTGGACTGCTGTCTGGAATGCGGCCTGTGCGGCTATGTCTGCATCGCCCGCCGTCCGGTGCTGCAATATATCCGCCTGGCCAAGCACAAGCTGGCCCAGGCCGATGAGGCCCGCCGTCTGAAAGAACGGGAGCTGCGTCCCACGGCGCAGCCTGCCGCCGAAGTCAAGGAAGGAGAAAACTGATGCCCGCTGCCGCTCAATCTTCCGTTTTGCTGGCCATGAGCGCCCCGCCGTACTGGCATTGCGGGCGCACCGTGCGCCGCCAGAGCCTGATGACCCTTGCGGCCCTGCTGCCTGCCGTCATCGGGGCCGTCTGGACCTGGGGGCTGCCCGCCGTGCGCGTCATGTCCCTGTGCGTGGCCGTGGCCGTGCTCACCGAGGCCGCCTGTCAGAAACTCATGGGCCGCGAGCTGGCCATCGACGATTACACGGCCGTCTGTTCCGGCCTGCTGCTGGCCTTCATGCTGCCGGCCGACGCCCCCTGGTGGATCGCGGTCATGGCGCCGCTCATCGCCATCAGCCTGGGCAAGATGGCCTTCGGCGGCCTGGGCGCCAACCCGGTCAACACCTCCGTGGTGGGCTGGGCCGTGCTCTTCGTCTCCTTCCCCCTGTTCATGGAGCCCAATGCCGTGCAGCTCAATGCCGCGTCCATGGTGGACCCGCTGGTGCGGCTCAAGTTCTTCGGCTGGGCCGATGCCGGCCGCATCCCCCTGCAGGACCTGCTGCTGGGCCAGCAGATCAGCGGCCTGGGCGCCGGGCAGGTGGGGGCGCTCTTCCTGGGCGGCTCCCTGCTGGCGGCCCGCGGCATCATCCGCTGGCAGATCGCCCTGGGCTTCTTTGCCGGGGTGGCCGGTCTGGCCGCGCTCTTCTGCATGAACAGTCCCGCCACCGATGCCTCGCCCCTGTTCCACCTGTGCACGGGCTCGGTCATGCTGGGCGGCTTTTTCCTCATCACCGATCCGGCCAACGCGCCGTCGCGTCCCCTGTCCATGTTCCTCTACGGCCTGCTGGGCGGCGCGCTGGTGATGACCATCCGCAAGTACGGCATCTACCTTGACGGTGTGCCCTTTGCCATCCTGCTGGCCAATCTGGTGGCCCCGCTGCTGGATTCCATCCGGCCCAAACCTTTTGGAGTGCGCTAGCCATGGCCGATATCCTGCGAATGATCGTCGTCCTGTCAGCCCTGTGCGGCCTTTCGGGCTTTGCCCTGTCCTACCTCAAGATGGTTACTGCGCCCGTCATCGAGGAACAGGTGCTGACCTATGTGCAGGGACCGGCCATTGCCGGGGTGTTCACCAATATCGACAACCAGCCCATCGCCGACCGCAAGGCCTTCGAGACCGGGAAGGGCCGGGTGCTGGTCTTCCCCGCCATGCGTGACGGGAAGCTGGTGGGCGTGGCCCTGGAAGCCAAGGGCAAGGGCTACGGCGGTGACGTGGGCGTGATGGTGGGCTTCAATGTGGCCAACGACACGCTGGCGGGCATCGGCACCACCACCCTCAAGGAGACGCCCGGCCTGGGCATGCGCATCGCGGAGCCCGGCTTCACCGGGCAGTTCAGGGGCATCGCCGCGCCGGTGGGCCTCAAGAGCCAGGGGGGCAGCATCGACGGCGTCTCCGGCGCCACCATCTCCTCTTCGGGAGCGGTGACGGCCGTGAACCTGGCCGCCGAGGCCTACAAGGCCCTCAAGCCTGAAATCCTCAAGACCTGGGGCAACAAATAAGGAGCCAGCCATGAGCAGCGTCATGCAAGAATTCACCAAGGGGCTGTGGAAGGACCTGCCGCCCTTCCGGCTGGTGCTTGGTCTGTGTCCCACGCTGGCGGTCACCAACTCCGCCAACAACGGCCTGGGCATGGGTGCGGCGGTCATCTTCGTGCTCGTGCTCTCCAACATGATCATCTCCATGGTGCGCGGCATCATCCCCAAGAAGGTGCGCATCGCCTGCTTCATCGTCATCGCGGCCTCGCTGGTGGTGGCGGTGGAACTGCTCATGCAGGCCTATGCCTACCCGCTCTACCAGCAGCTGGGCATCTTCGTGCCGCTCATCGTGGTCAACTGCATCATCCTGGCCCGCGCCGAGGCCTTCGCCGCCAAGAACGGCGTGGCCGCCTCGGTGGCCGACGGCCTGGGCATCGGCCTGGGCTACACCATCTCGCTGACCTTCCTGGGCTCCCTGCGCGAGATCCTGGGCAACGGCACCTGGTTCGGGAACCCGGTCATGTGGGACGGCTTCCAGCCGTTCACCATCATGGTCCAGGCCCCCGGCGCGTTCATCTGCCTGGGCCTCATCCTGGCGGGCATGAACGTCATCAATGTCTGGCAGTCCCGTCGCAAGGGCGGCCAGATGGTGGAAACCTCCAGCTGCGGCGGCTGCAAGGCGTGCAGCATGATCCAGCAGCGTCAGGAACAGTAGCCCGCGGGCTTTCGCAAGGATGCGCGTATGGATATCTTCCAGCTTTTCATCTCGGCCATCTTCGTCAACAACATCGTGCTGGCCCAGTACCTGGGCAACTGCCCCTACCTTGGCTGCTCCAAGGAAAAGGGCGTGGCCCTGGGCATGGGCGGCGCGGTGATCTTCGTCATCATCGTGGCCACGGCCTGCACCTGGCTCATGCAGCGGTACGTGCTGGAGCCCTTCGGCCTGGGCTATCTGCAGACCATCGTCTTCATCGTGGTCATCGCCTCGCTGGTGCAGTTCGTGGAGATGTTCCTCAAGAAGATGGTGCCGCCCCTGTATGCGGCCCTGGGCATCTTCCTGCCGCTGATCACCACCAACTGCGCCGTCATGGGCGTGGCCATCCTGGTGCAGCGCGAGGAATACGACCTGCTCACCTCCGTACTGTACGGCGCGGCCTCGGCCGTGGGCTTCACCCTGGCCCTCCTGCTCATGGCGGGCATCCGCGAGCGGCTGGACACCTGCCGCCTGCCCAAGGCCATGGCCGGGACGCCCATCGCCCTCATCATGGCCGGCCTGATGTCGCTGGCTTTCATGGGCTTCAAGGGCATGGCGCAATAACGCGGACTACGGGCTTTTGACTGCCGCTGGGCGGCAAGGAGAGGCATATATGGTTTTCGTTTCCATCATCACCCTGTTCGGATTGGGGCTCGTGGCCGCCATCCTGCTGTCCATCGCCTCGCGCGTCTTCTACGTCAAGGAAGACCCGCGGGTGGAGGCCGTGCTGGAGGTCCTGCCCGGCGCCAACTGCGGTGGTTGCGGCTTTGCCGGCTGCGAGGGCTACGCCGCGGCCGTGGTCTCCGATCCCGACATCCCGGCCAACAAATGCTGCGCGGGCGGTGCCGACACGGCCATCGCCGTGGGCGAGCTGACCGGCAAGACCGTGGCCGAGGCGGAGCCCCTGTTCTCGCTGCGGCGCTGTGACAAGCTGGCCGGCAACGTGGCCCTGCGCTACCAGTACCAGGGGATGCCCTCCTGCGCGGCGGCGGCCATGCTGCGCGGCGGCACCGATACCTGCCACTGGTCCTGCATGGGCTTTGGTGACTGCGTGCAGGTCTGTCCCTTCGGCGCCATGCAGGTCAAGGACAGTGTGGTGCGCGTGGATGTTTCCCGCTGCACGGGCTGCGGCATGTGCGTGTCGGCCTGCCCGCGCGGGGTGCTGGAGCTGGTGCCGCGCCGTCACCGCGTGGCCGTGTTCTGCAACACGCGCGACAAGCTGCGTGCCGTGACCGAAGTCTGTGACGCGGGCTGCATCAATTGCGGCCGCTGCGCCAAGGCCTGCCCGGCCAAGGCCGTGAGCAACGTGGACGGCCGCATGGTGGTGGACCAGATCAAGTGTGTCTCTTACGGGCCCGATTGCGGTGAGGCCTGCGTGGAGGCCTGTGCCCGCCACATCCTGCGCCGTACCTGCCCCACGGGCATCGAGGCCGCCAACGTGGCCAGGATGAAGGATGACAGCGATGGCGACGGCGCCGCTGGGGGCGGCACCGTGCCTGTGACCGGAAAGAACGACCGCCCCGCACAGGAGAACTGCAATGCCTAAGACCTCTCGCCGAGATTTTTTGCGCTGGACGCTGGCCGGCAGCGGCCTGCTGCTGGCCGGAGCGGCCTCCGTCCTGGAGCCCGTCCCCGCCCGGGCCGTGGCGCGCTTTGCCGCGCCCGTGCAGCAGACGGCCCTGTTCATGGGCACCATGGTGAGCATCACCGTGGCCTGCTCCTCGTCCACCCAGGCCCATGATGCCATGGACCTGGCCTTTGCCGAGGGGCGCCGTCTGGAGGCCCTGCTCACCCGGCATGACGCGGCGGCCCCCCTGGGCGTGCTCAACAGCCAGGGCAGCCTGCGGGACGTGCCGCCCGAGCTGCTCAACGTCTGGCAGCGGGCCCACGGCATCTGCCACCTGACCGGGGGCGCCTTCGATGCCACGGTCCTGCCCCTGGTGCGTCTGCTGGAGAGCCGCAGCAATCCCGAAGGCGAGCTGGAGCTGGCCGAGAGCGACCTGCGCGAGGCCCTGGCCCTGGTGGATACCGATGCCGTCTATGCCGGCCGCGACGGGATGCGCCTGGGGCGGCAGGGCATGGGCCTGACCCTGGACGGCATCGCCAAGGGGCATATCGTGGATGCCATGTCCGCCGTGCTGCTGCGCGCCGGTTGCGAGAACCATCTCATCAATGCCGGTGGCGACATCCTGGCGCGCGGCCACAAGTCCCAGGGCGTGTCCTGGCGCGTGGCCGTGGAAGACCCGGAAAAGCGCGGCCACTATCCGCAGGTGCTGGAGCTGTACAACCAGGCCATCGCCACCTCCGGCGGCTATGAGGTGACCTATGACGCCGGGGGACGCCATCACCACCTGCTGGATCCGTCCACCGGGCGCAGCCCCGTGCTGGGCAGCATGAGCGTGCTGGCCGCCACCTGCATGCAGGCCGACGCGCTGGCCACGGGCCTGTCCGTCCTGCCCGCCGGGGAAGCCCTGGCCCTGGCCGACAGCCTTTCGGGCTGCGCCTGCGGCCTCTTGCGCCGGGACGGCCGTTTGCAGGTCTCGCGCCGCTGGCCTGCGGAAGCCTGAGCATGATCGTTCATGGATGCCGAAAGCCCGTCCTCCGCAAGGGGGACGGGCTTTTGCATGAAATGGGGGATGGGGCAGCGGGCAGCGGGCCGTCACGCCGGTGGCGTCACGGAAACGCCGCCGGCGCCTGTGCGTCCCCGTCCGCTCCCGGTATCCGGGCCGCGGCCTCCCGGCGGAGCTGTCGCGGGCCACGGAGGGGAGGCAAAGGGAGGCACGAGGACACGGCAAGGCCGGCGACATCTGGCGGCCGCCGGGCCATCCGGGGGAGGGCGGCCTGATCCGTCACCTCCGGGGGCTTCGCACGGCACGAAAAAAGGGAGGACGTCGTCCTCCCTTTGTTGTCATGTCGTGAGCCGTGTCCCCTAGCGGCTCCACTTGAAGGTGAAGACCTGCTCGGTATCGGGGTGCAGGCTCAGATGCACGGGGCAGGTGTGGGCGGCCCGTTCGATCATGGCCTTCTCCTTTTCGGAGAAATCACGGTCGGGCATGTTGAAGATGACCTCGATCCTGCCGATGCGGCGCGGGTTGGCGCTCATGGTCTTGCTGATCTCGATGGTGGTGCCGGTCACGTCCACGCCGTGGTTCCGGCCGTAGATGCCGATGATGGTCATGGCGCAGGCGGCCAGGGCCGTGGCGCAGAGGTCGGTGGGGCAGAAGGCCTCGCCCTTGCCGTTGTTGTCCTTGGGGGCGTCGGTGACGAGCACGGTACCGCTCTGCTGGTGCACGCATTCCACGCGCAGGTCGCCGAGATATCTGGCGGTGATGTCTGCCATGAGGGAACTCCTTTTGTTTGCCCCAGCATGCCCTGTCCGCCTCCCGGACGCAAGGGGGATGACGGTCCCGGGGGATGCCGCATTCCTTCCGGGACGCCGCGGGCCCGCATGCGGGCCGGGGAGGTCGCAGGACGGCAGCGGGACGCAAAAAAGGGGAGGCAGCCGGGCTGCCTCCCCGTGCGGGCCCCGGAAGAGCGGGGCCGTCAGTCCTGTCAGTCCTGGCCGTTGGCCAGGCGCGCGGCGTCGGCGCGGCGGTGCATGCGGGCCACGCGCTCACGCAGACCGGCGCGGTAGGCGTCCAGATCCTCGATGCGGGCGCGGGCCACGCCACTTTCCATGGCGGCTCGGGCCACGGCGGGCGTCACCCATTCGATGATGCGCGGATCCAGCGGGCTGGGGATGATGTAGTCGGGGCCGAAGCTGAATTTCTTGCCGCCATAGGCCCGGCTCACTTCTTCGGGCACGTCTTCGCGGGCCAGCATGGCCAGGGCCTCGGCAGCGGCCAGCTTCATGGCTTCGTTGATCTCCGTGGCCTGCACGTCCAGGGCGCCGCGGAAGATGAAGGGGAAGCCGGAGACGTTGTTGATCTGGTTGGGGCAGTCGGAGCGGCCGGTGCCCATGAGCAGGTCGTCACGGACGGCCTTGGCCTCGGCGTAGGTGATCTCGGGCACGGGGTTGGCACAGGCAAAGATCACCGGATGCGGGGCCATGCTGCGCACCATGTCCTGCGTGACCAGGCCGGGCTTGGACAGGCCCAGGAACACATGGGCGCCCTGCATGGCTTCGGCCAGGGTGGCGTCCTTTTCCTGCGCGAAGGCGACCTTGGTGGGGTGCAGCCTGTCCTGGCGGCCCTTGTGGATCAGGCCCTTGCTGTCGAACATCCAGATGTTCCCGCGCTTGACGCCCAGGCTGACATAGAAATTGGCGCAGGCGATGCCGGCGGCCCCGGCGCCCACCACCACGACCTTCATGTCCTCCATCGTGCGGCCGGCGATGTGGGCCGCGTTGATGAGGCCCGCGCCGGAGATGACGGCGGTGCCGTGCTGGTCGTCATGGAAGACGGGGATGTTCATGATCTCCTTGAGCTTCTGTTCGATGTAGAAGCACTCGGGGGCCTTGATGTCTTCCAGGTTGATGCCGCCGAAGGTGGGCTCCAGGGTCTTGACCACGTTGATGAGCTCATCGGGGTCGGTGGTGGCCAGCTCCAGATCGAAGACGTCCACATCGGCGAACATCTTGAAGAGCATGCCCTTGCCTTCCATGACGGGCTTGCCCGCCAGGGGGCCGATGTTGCCCAGGCCCAGCACGGCGGTGCCGTTGCTGACCACGGCCACCAGGTTGCTGCGGGCGGTAAGGCGGGCCGCGGCGGCGGGGTCGGCCTCGATGGCGCGGCAGGCGTCGGCCACGCCGGGCGAATAGGCCAGGGTCAGGTCGTCCTGGGTCTCGCCCCGCTTGGAGGGCAGCACTTCCACCTTACCGGGGCGGGGCTCCGCATGATATTTCCAGACATCTTCCTTGGTATAGCTCATAAATATCCTCTGCTGCTCGGCTGGAGCGGTGAGATGGTGAAAAACGGGCCCTGACAGCCGCGTGGACAGCGTTTTTCCGTTCGCACGGCCCCGAATTGCGGGACAGGGAGAAACGCGCGCTCCCGCGCCATGACGGGCGTTTTCGGCCCCGGGCCGCGGGGCATGGCTGTCTGCCATGCGGCCGCCCGGCCGGCGCATGAGTATAAAAATCCGTTGCTTCTTTCGCAAGTGCGGGCAAGGGGCAGGGGGGAGATCTTCGGGCAGGGGAAGCAGGCCGGTTTTCCTGCCGTCATGGCCGCCCTGAGGGCAGGTGCTTTCCGCGGTCCCCCGCCGGCGCCAAGGGCCTCTTGTCCCTCACCGTGCCCCCATCCTCCCCCAATGCGCTTTCGTCAGGGGGCCTGGCAGGCGGCGCGGCGGCATGTCTAGCCGATCCATTCCCGGCCGGTGGCCATGTCCATGATGACGAATTCCGTGCCGTCGTCCCTGGCGGCCACGCGGTATTCCAGCTTTTCGGCCACGCGGTTGGGCAGTTCGCCGCTCTGGTCGAAGGTCAGCACGCGGCAGGAAAAGCCGTCGTGATAGTCGCTGACGGGGATCTCGCGGGAAGAGGCCACGATGATCTCGTCGCCCACCTGGCAGGTACGGGCCGCGGCGCCGTTGAGGCAGACCACGCCGCTGCCGCGCGGGCCGGGCAGCACATAGGTCTCGATGCGGGAACCGCTGTGCTTGTTCCAGATATAGACGTATTCCAGCGGCAGCAGCCGGGCCGCCTCGAGGATGTCGGTATCGATGGTGATGGAGCCGTGGTAGTTGAGCTTGGATTCCGTGACCACGATGCCGTGCAGCTTGGCGCCTACGACGCGGATGGTGCCCTGCCCCTGGGGCTGGACACCCACCAGCATGCGGGTGACTTCCTTTCTTTCCATGTCGTTCCCCTTGGGGCCTGCCCGCCATGCGGCAGCGCGTACCGGCGGGCAGGGTCTGGAGGAGCCGTCGGGCTCCCTGTGGGCGGTTTTGCAGGATGGGGAGCATGAAGGGGGAAGGGGACGTTTTCCGCTGGAAGCGGCCGAAGGCGGCCCGCAGGGCCGTGCCCGCTACGACGGAGAAAGCTATGGGCATCGACAGCAGAGATAACGTCCCCTTCCCCCCTCATATCATTTCATCGTCGTCATTCCCGCCTAGCACTGGACGATGCGCACGTCGCCGCGGGTCTCGTTGGCGCGGCGGCGGAAGCGCTGGCGGCGGTCCTCACCGTCCACCTGGTTGGCCAGCCATTCCAGCACATGCAGCACGGGGTGCTTTTCCTTGAGCTGGATGAGGCAGCGGGCGATGCCGATCTTGCAGGACGGGCAGCCCACCAGGATGGGCCCGGCGTAGCAGGCGCCTGTCTGGGGCTGGGGCTCGAAGGCCCTGGCCAGGCGTTCCTTTTTGCGGGCGCGCAGCAGGTTGTAGATGGTGGGGGAGGTCACGGCGCCCATGCCGGACTCGCCGCAGCAGCCGGGGATGGTGGTGACCTTGACCTTGCAGAGCTGTTCCAGGGCGCCGGTGAGCTGGGACTGCCCCTTGAGGGTGGGCACGCCCGCCCATTCGCAGTGGCAGGCCGCGTGGTAGAGCACGCTGGTGCCGGGGGCCACCGGGGCTTCCATGCTCTCGTGCTGGAGCAGGGGCAGGACGATCTGGCTCACGTCCTTCTGTTCCAGCTGCGGGAACTGCTCGTTGAGCTTCATGCGGGCCAGGCTGTCGCGGCAGGAGCCGCAGGCCGTGGCCAGGTAGCGCACGTCGAAGCCCTGCTTGGCGAGGTTGCGCAGCATGGAGGCCAGATACTGGCGGTTCTGGGCCATGTTGTCTTCGTATTCGGTATCCATGCCCGCGGCCAGCAGGGGATAGCCGCAGCACAGGTGGCGCGGCGGCACGGCCACGGCGTGGCCGGTGTGCAGCAGCAGCATGATGGCGGCCAGGCCGATGCGGTCATAGAAGAGCGAACCGCCGCAGCCGGGGAAGTAGAGCACGCAGGGCATGCCCGGCGTCACTTCCCTGGGCGCGAACACGGAGCCGCGGTGCAGGCGCAGGGATTCATAGAGGTTGGTATAGCCCATCTTGGGGCCGCTGCCCGCGAAGAGGGGGCTCTGCATGCGCTTTTTCCACACCGCAGGCACCACGCCCAGCAGCTTGTTCTGCACCTTCTGGCCCAGCGAGGCCATCTTGGCCGCCTTGGGCACGCGGGACGACACGTCATGCACCAGCCATTCCAGGGCGCGCTTCTTGATGGGATGGCCGCCGGCGTTCTCGTGCTCCAGCAGGGAGCGCAGGGTCAGGGCCACCTCGCCGGACGGGATCTTGACCGGGCAGTTGGCCAGGCAGCGGCCGCAGGCCGTGCAGTGTTCCACCAGGTCGCGCAGCCAGCGCAGCAGGTTGTCGTCGATGGCACCCTTGTTGACCTGCGAGTAGTAGACGGCCTCCAGCAGCATGCCCAGCACCATGTTCTTGTTGCGGGGATGGTACTGCATGGAGCGCTCGGGGTAGCACATGGAACAGACCTGCTTGCACTTACCGCAGCGGGTGCAGACCTGCACCGTGGACAGCAGGCTGATGAGCTTTTCCTTGTCCGGCAGGCCGCTGGCGTGGATGTCGTTGATGAGCCGGTTGAAGGAGAAGGTGAAGGGGCGCACGGGCAGCTCGCGATGCACCAGCTTGGCCGGGTTCATGACGTCGCGGGGGTCCACACGTTCCTTGAAGGCGCGCAGGGCGTCCATCTTGCTCTTGCCGAGGAAGGAGATCTTGGTGATGCCGATGCCGTGTTCCCCGGAGACCTCGCCGCCCATCTCCTGGCACTCGGCCATGACGCGGGCCGCGGTCTCTTCGGCCTCTTCCAGCATGTGGGCGTCGTTGGAGTTGACCGGGATGTTCACATGGCAGTTGCCGTCACCGGCATGCATGTGGCTGGCCACCACGATGCGGCTGGCTTCCATGTAATCACGGATCTTGCCGATCTTCTTGTCCAGATGGGCGTACTTCCGGCCCATGCCGGCCAGAAAGGCCTCGGCTCGCTTCCAGAGTTCGGTATCGGAAAGCTCGGCCTGCGGGTTGTCGCCGGACGCCACCTTGGAGGCAAAGGAGAATTCACGGTTGAACTCCTTGTCCTCCATGGGGAAGCCGGGCAGGCGGCCCACTTCCTGCAGGGCGTAGCGGTAGGCCTGGGCCGTGCATTCCAGGTTGAGCTGCTCCAGGAAGAGGGCGAAGTCCGGGATGCGGTCCATGGGGATGACCACGTCCTCGTTGAGCTTGAAGCCGGAGGTGCGCTTGGCGATGGCCGACAGGCGGTGCCGGTCTTCCCAGAAGCGCTCGCCTTCCTTGTCGTCCTGGGCCACGATGATGTCCACGTTGTCCTGTTCTTCCACCACGCAGACGATGTCGTTGACGCACTTGTCCAGCAGGTAGGGGTCGTCGCCGTCCACCTGGAGGATGATGACCGAGATGGGCAGGCCCTCGTACTTCTGGGACTTGCGCTTGTACTCGATGGCCTGCACGTACTTGGCGTTGAACTCTTCCAGGGCGGACAGGTGGGCGTAGTCGCCCTCCTGGCGGATGCGGTTGCGCAGGCCCACCAGCTCGCGCACCACCACGGCGGCGGGGTGCATGGAGCGGCCGAAGAATTCCAGCACCATGACGCGCTTGAACCTGGGCTTGGGATGGATGATGAAGCAGGCCTCGGTGATGATGCCGTCCACGCCTTCCTTCTGCATGCCGGGCAGGCCGCCCAGGGCCTTGTTGGTCACGTCCTTGCCCAGGCCGGGCAGGCGGATCTCGTCGCCGCGCAGGTGGATGACGTTGCGCACGCCGCCGCTGATGTCCTTGACCACGAACACGGCCGTTTCTTCGGGCAGGATCTTGTGGCGGGGATGGTTCTCGCGCTCCACGCTGATGATCTCGCCCGTGGGCGTGACCATGCGCCACCAGAGCAGGTTGTCCAGGGTTGTGCCGTATTCGAAGGCGCTGGGGCCGCCGGCGTTCTCGGAGACGTTGCCGCCGATGGACGAGGCCTGCTTGGAGGCCGGGTCCACGGAGAAGAGCGCCCCGGCCGCGTCCACGGCCTTGATGACGTTCTGGGTGATGGCGCCGGCTTCCACGGTGACGGTCATGTTCTCAAGGTCGATGGGGCCGATCTTGGTCAGGCGGGTGAGGCTGACGATGACCGTGCGCTTGCGGGCCGGCACGGCGCCGCCGGTCATGCCGGAGCCGCCACCGCGCGGGATGAGGGCGAACTTCATGTCATTGGCCAGCTTCACCAGGGCGGCCACCTGTTCGGCGCTGTCGGGCTCCACCACCAGCAGGGGCAGTTCCATGCGCAGGTCCGTGGCGTCCGTGGCCGAGGCCACCAGGGCGGAGGGCGAGGAAAGGATGCACTCGCCGGGCAGGATGTTGCGCAGGGTGGAGATCAGCTCTTCGCGGAAGCTGCGTTCGGCCTCGTAGGCGGACCAGAACATGGTGATGCCCTCGCCGATGGCGTTGGCGAAATAATGGGCCAGGGCCATGGATTCCCGTTCGAAGCGGGCGTGCACGCTGTTGCGCACGGTCTCCACGTTGATGAAGGGATTGTAGGCCACCAGGAACAGTTCTTCGGCAATGGCAATGGCCAGATGCCGCACAGACTCGGGCCACTCCGCGAAGTCGTCGATATTGATACGCAGGATGCGGTTGACCACATAGTCAGGTGAGATGGATATGTGCGGACCCTTGTGAGCCATGGCGTAGGTACCTCGTTGTCTTCTGCATTTTCCTTGCGCACGGGCCCGGCAGGCCGGATGCACAAGTGGAGAAACCTTGTTTTTTACTGCTATTGGCCGCGCAAGGCAAGCACGCGCCCATGACGGGGCCGCTGTCTTCACCAGACAGGGAGCTGATTTCAGGAATGATTCCTGTCATGCCTGTCATCCCTTGTGCTCTTTACATTTCCCCAAAGTTGAAAGATGCTGTGCGTCACATCTGATCCCTGGAAAGGAGATTCCACATGCTGCTCAAGCTGCAATGGCTCACAGATATTTTTGACTGGCTGCACCACAATTGGGAGCGTGCCCACGTCCAGCGCAAGGTGGCGCTGGTCATTTTCTGGGTCTATGTGGCGGCCCTGTGCTGCGTGGAGCTCAAACGGCAGGGCATGCTGCCGCCCGCCCTGGCCCAGCTGACGCCCCACAGCCATTTCAGCGCCATCCAGCTGGCCTTCACCCTGATCCTGGGGCTGGAGGTCATGAGCCTGATCTTCATCATCTCCACATCCTTTTCGCGCTCCGTGGGCAAGCAGTTCGAGATCCTGGCCCTGATCCTGCTGCGCAACGCCTTCAAGGAGCTGGCGCATCTGCCCGAGCCGGTGAGCATCGCCGGCAACCTCGATCCCGTCATCCACATCGCGGTCACGGCGCTGGGGGCCCTGGGCATCTTCGTGGCCCTGGGCATCTACGGGAAGCTGGCCTCCAGCTACGCCTACATCCAGAGCCCGGAGATGCGCATGCGTTTCGTCATCAGCAAGAAGCTGCTCTCGCTGACGCTGTTCGTCATCTTTCTGGGCATCGGCATCCGGGATGCCTGGATCCACATCCACACCGGCGAGGACATGCGCTTTTTCGAGACCATCTACACGGTGCTGATCTTTGCGGACATCGCCCTGGTCCTCATCTCGCAGCGCTACATGCCGTCCTTCCATGCCGTGTTCCGCAATTCCGGCTTCGTCATCGGCACGCTGATGATGCGCCTGGCCCTTTCGGCCACCCCGCCGTGGGACACGGCCGCCAGCCTGTTCGCGGCCGCCTATGTGCTGGCCCTGACCTGGGCCACCCGGTATTTCCGGCCCGCGGCCCTGCGGGGCCCCCAGCTGCCCGCCTCTTCCCGCGAGACGGAGCATCTGCCCCCGTCCTACGGCAAGGTGCCGGAAGCTGCCGAGCCCCGGGAGGGCGTGCTTTACGGCAAGCCGCATCTGGATGCCTGGCGGCAGCGCCGCAAGATCCGCGAGGCCGCCCTGCCCGTGGCGCGGGAAGCCTGCGTGTTCGGTGCCGCGGAAGGCCGGGCCCGGCGCACGATGCCCCGTCCTCCGGCCGGGAAGAAAAAGACCGTCCGTTGACCTTCGGCCGGGATGCGACAGGCCCTCGGGCCGTCTTTCCCGCCTTCCCGGTCCCCTTCGGTCACGATACGGAACAAGGCCACCCCTCGGGGTGGCCTTGTTCCGTGCGCGGCCTGCGGCCGGTGATGATGTGTCCATAACGCGCCCCGGAAAGGGGACCGGGGCAGGCATCCCCCGGGTCGCCCGCCGGCGGGGGCTTTTTCCCTTCCCTGCCCGGTACGCGGCGCCTAGTCGTCGCCCACCTTGAGGGCGGCCAGGAAGGCTTCCTGCGGCAGCTCCACGTTGCCCATGCGCTTCATGCGTTTTTTGCCTTCCTTCTGTTTTTCCAGCAGTTTGCGCTTGCGGGTGATGTCACCGCCGTAGCACTTGGCGGTCACGTCCTTGCGGAAGGCGGACACGGTCTCGCGGGCGATGATCTTCTGGCCGATGGCCGCCTGGATGGCCACCTGGAAGAGCTGGCGCGGGATGGTGCGCTTGAGCTTGAGGGCCAGCGAACGGCCGTAGGTATAGGCGCGGTCGCGGTGCACGATGACGGCCAGGGCGTCCACGGGCTCGCCGTTGAGCAGGATGTCCAGACGCACCAGGTCGGACTCGCGGTAGTCGATGGGCTGGTAGTCCATGCTGGCGTAGCCGCGCGTGCAGGACTTGAGCCGGTCGAAGAAATCATAGACGATCTCGGCGAAGGGCAGCTCGTAGGTCACCACCACGCGGTTGGCGGCCAGGTAGTGCAGGTTCTTCTGGGTGCCGCGCTTGTCCTCGCAGAGCTTCATGACGTTGCCCACATATTCGTTGGGCACATGGATGTCCATGCTCACATAGGGCTCGTAGAGGGCCCTGATCTTGGTGGAGTCGGGCAGATGGGCCGGGTTGTCGATCTCCAGGGTCTTGCCGTCGGTGGTATCCACCCGGTAGATGACCGAGGGCGCCGTGGCGATGAGGTCCACCTCGAATTCGCGTTCCAGGCGCTCCTGGATGATCTCCATGTGCAAGAGGCCCAGGAAGCCGCAGCGGAAGCCGAAGCCCAGGGCCTGGGAGGTCTCGGGCTCGAAGCTGAAGGCGGCGTCGTTGAGCTGGAGCTTTTCCAGCGCGGCCTTGAGGTTCTCGTAATCATCGGATTCCGAGGGGTAGAGGCCGCAGAAGACCATGGGCTGCACTTCCTTGAAGCCGGGCACGGGCTCGGTGGCCGGATTGGCCGCCAGGGTGATGGTATCGCCCACGCGGGCATCGCCCAGGGACTTGATGCTGCCGCAGAGGAAGCCCACCTCGCCGGCGTGCAGCTCCTTCACGTCCGTGGCCTCGGGCGAGAACACGCCCAGGCGCAGCACTTCATATTCCTTGCCGGTGCTCATGAGGCGCACCATGTCGCCCAGTTTCACCCGGCCGTCCACCACGCGGAAGAGCACCACCACCCCCTGGTAGCTGTCGTACCAGGAGTCGAAGATCAGGGCCTTGAGGGGACCGTCCGGGTCGCCGCCAGGCGCAGGCAGGCGGTGGACGATGGCTTCCAGCACGGCGTCCACGCCCTGGCCGGTCTTGGCCGACACGGGCAGGGCATCGGTGCAGTCCAGGCCGATGGCTTCCTCGATCTCTTCCTTGACGCGGTCCACCTCGGCGCTGGGCAGATCGATCTTGTTCAGCACGGGCACGATCTCGTGGTCGTGGTCCAGGGCCAGATAGACGTTGGCCAGGGTCTGGGCCTCCACGCCCTGGGTGGCGTCCACCACCAGCAGCGCGCCTTCGCAGGCGGCCAGGGAGCGCGACACTTCGTAGTTGAAGTCCACGTGTCCAGGCGTGTCGATGAGGTTCAGCTCATATTCCTCTCCGTTGGCAGCCACATAGGGGATGCGCACGGTCTGCGCCTTGATGGTGATGCCGCGCTCGCGTTCCAGGTCCATCTTGTCCAGGTACTGCTGGCGGGCCTCGCGCTGGCTGACCACCTTGGTCAGCTCAAGGATGCGGTCGGCAAGGGTGGACTTGCCGTGGTCGATGTGGGCGATGATGCAGAAATTGCGAATATGATCCAGACTGGGCATGGGACTCGTGACTGTGACCGCGCCGGAAGCCGCGGGAAGAGGTGCAGACAGGGCCGTGGCCCTGCCGGAAAAGTGCAACATCATACCGGCAACCGGCTGCAAAGTCCATGCCCCGGCAGCAGGCGCAGGGGGATGGAGGGGAAGCAGAAGGATGGGGGGGCGGCAGGGGGAGGAGCGGCCCTTTTCCACAAGACGCGAAAAGGGGCCGGAAGTTTCCTTCCGGCCCCTTTGTTTTATCGGATCAGGGAGGCGCTAGCGCAACTGGGCCACATGCAGGCGCTCGACGGCGCGCTGCAGAGCGGCTTCCGCTCTGGCATGGTCCACATCATCGGCCTGGCTGGCCAGGCGCTTTTCGGCGCGCTCCTTGGCGGCCTGGGCGCGGGCGGTATCGATATCTTCGGCCAGTTCGGCCGATTCCGCCAGCACGGTCAGGACCTTGTTGTTCACATCGGCAAAGCCGCCGGAGATGAACACGTTGTGCTGCTTGCCGCCTTCAGTATAGCGAAGGTTGCCGATCTTGAGGGCAGAGAGCAGGGAGACGTGATGCGGCAGCACGCCAAACTCACCCATGACGCCGGGGCACACGGCCATTTCCACCTGAGCGCTGACAACGGTCTTGTCAGGTGTCACCACTTCCAGTTGCAGCATGCTCATGGGCGCTCCTTACTTAGCTTCCTGCTGGATGCGGGCTTCGTACTTGGCCACGGCCTGGTCGATGCTGCCCAGCATGTAGAAGTCGGATTCGGCGAGATGGTCGTACTTGCCTTCCAGGATGCCCTTGAAGCCCTTGATGGTGTCTTCCAGCTTCACATACTGGCCGGGGGTACCGGTGAAGGTTTCGGCCACGTGGAAGGGCTGGGACAGGAAGCGCTGGATACGACGCGCACGGGCAACGGTGAGCTTGTCTTCGTCAGACAGTTCGTCCATACCCAGGATGGCGATGATATCCTGCAGTTCCTTGTACTTCTGCAGCACCATCTGCACCTGACGGGCCACGCTGTAGTGCTCTTCGCCCACGACGTTGGGGTCGAGGATGCGGGAGGTGGAGTCCAGCGGGTCCACGGCGGGGTAGATGCCCAGTTCGGCGATCTGGCGGGAAAGCACGAGCGTACCGTCCAGATGCGAGAACGTGGTGGCCGGGGCGGGGTCGGTCAGGTCGTCAGCGGGCACGTAAACGGCCTGCACGGAGGTGATCGAACCCTTGTTGGTGGAGGTGATGCGTTCCTGCAGGGCGCCCAGGTCGGTGCCCAGGGTGGGCTGGTAACCCACGGCCGAAGGCATGCGGCCCAGCAGGGCGGACACTTCCGAACCGGCCTGCGTGAAGCGGAAGATGTTGTCGATGAAGAGCAACACGTCCTGGTTTTCTTCGTCGCGGAAGTATTCGGCGCAGGCAAGGGCGGTCAGGGCCACGCGGGCACGGGCTCCCGGAGGCTCGTTCATCTGGCCGTAGACCAGCGTGGCGCGCTCCAGAACACCGGCTTCTTTCAGTTCGTTATACAGGTCATTGCCTTCACGGGTGCGTTCACCCACGCCGGCGAACACCGAAGAGCCGCCGTGCTGCTTGGCAATGTTGTTGATCATTTCCATCAGGATAACGGTCTTGCCCACGCCGGCGCCGCCGAACAGACCCATCTTGCCGCCCTTGGGGAAGGGCACGAGCAGGTCCACGACCTTGATGCCGGTTTCAAGCAGTTCCACCTTGGTGTTCTGCTCGGTGAACTCGGGGGCGGGACGGTGGATGGGGTAGTACTTTTCAGCGTTGACCGGGCCCATTTCGTCCACGGGACGGCCGATAACGTTGAGGATACGTCCCACAGCCGCCTTGCCCACGGGCACCATGATGGGGTTGCCCGTATCCACAACTTCCATGCCGCGCACCAGACCTTCGGTGGCGTCCATGGCGATGGTGCGCACCACGTTGTCACCGAGGTGCTGGGCCACTTCACAGACGAGGTCAGGCGCGTCGCTGTTGTTGGGGTTTTTGATTTCCAGGGCGGTCAGGATATCAGGCAGGTGTCCGTCGCTGAACTCAACGTCCACGACGGCGCCGATAACCTGGACGATTTTACCAATGTTTTTGCTCATGCTTGGCTCCTGTTACCCGTTCAGCGCTTCTGCGCCGCCGACGATGTCGATGAGTTCGCTGGTGATGGAAGCCTGCCGCGTCTTGTTGTAGAGCAGGGTCAACGTATTGATCATCTCGTTACAGTTACGCGTCGCGTTGTCCATGGCGGCCATACGCGCAGCGTGTTCACTGGCAGACGTATCCAGCATTCCCCGGTAGACCTGAACCTTGACGTAGCGGGGGAGCAGCTCGGCCAGAAGGGCTTCTTCCTGCGGTTCGTAAACGTACTCGCAGTGGGCTTCTTCCTGGCCCTCTTCCGCCTCCGCCTCAGGGGCAGCCAGGGGCAGCAGGCTCAGTGTGCGCGGGGGCTGATGCCCCATGGACACAAACTCGCCGTACACCATCCAGACTTCATCAAAAGCAAAGGTTTCGTAGCCGTGAATGACTTCCTGCGCGATGGAGCTAGCCAGCGAAAAGTCCAGGCTGCCCATACGGTCGCCATAGGCGACCATGATGTCGTAGCCGGCCTTGCGCACAGCGTCGCGTCCCTTGCGGCCCATGCAAGCGAAGGAGACCTTCATGCCGGCAGTGGTTTTTTCAGCAGCGAGCTTCAGGGCCGTGGTGATGATGTTGCCGTTGAAGCTGCCGCACAGGCCGCGGTCGGACGTGACCAGCACGATGGCGCAGTTTTTCTTTTCCTCATGCTCGGCCAGCAGCGGATGGGCAGTGCCCTCCACCTTGCGGGCAAGCTCGGCCAGGACCTGGCGGTACTTGCCGGCATACGGCCGGAAGCGTTCGATGCGGGCCTGCGCGCCGCGCAGTTTCGCCGAGGCCACCATGTTCATGGCCTTGGTGATCTGCTTGGTCTTGCCGACCCCCACGATTTTCATTTTTACGTCTTTGAGTGAAGGCATATGGGTATCCCCCGGCGTTAAGCCTGGTAGCCCTGCTTGAAGGCGTCAATCGCCTCGTTCAGCGCCTTTTCCACAGCTTCATCAATGACTTTCTTATCCTTGATGGCGTCCAGCACGTCCTTGCGGGTATCGCGCATGAAGGCCAGCATTTCACTTTCAAAGCGACGGATCTGATCCACCGGCACATCGTCCATGAAGCCGCGGGTGGCGGCGTAGATGGAAGCCACCTGTTCCTGGGCGGGCATGGGCTGGTACTGGGGCTGCTTCAGCAGTTCCACCAGACGGGCGCCGCGTTCCAGTTTGGCCTTGGTGGCCTTGTCCAGGTCGGAACCGAACTGGGCGAAAGCGGCCAGTTCGCGGTACTGGGCCAGGTCCAGACGCATGGTACCGGCGACCTGTTTCATGGCCTTGATCTGGGCGGCGCCACCCACGCGGGACACGGACAGGCCCACGTTGATGGCCGGACGCACACCGGCGTTGAACAGGTTGGGTTCCAGGTACACCTGACCGTCGGTGATGGAGATCACGTTGGTCGGGATGTAGGCGGACACGTCGCCGGCCTGCGTTTCGATGATGGGCAGGGCGGTCAGGGAACCGGCACCGAGCTTGTCGCTCACCTTGGCAGCGCGTTCCAGCAGGCGGGAGTGCAGGTAGAACACGTCGCCGGGGAAAGCTTCACGTCCGGGAGGACGACGGAGCAGCAGGGACATCTGGCGATAACCCACAGCCTGCTTGGAGAGGTCATCGTAGATGATCAGGGCGTGCTTGCCGTTGTCGCGGTAGTACTCGGCCATGGTGCAACCGGTGTAGGCCGCGATGTACTGCAAGGGAGCCGGGTCGGAAGCGGTGGCCGAGATGATGGTGGTGTATTCCATGGCACCGTGCTTGCGCAGGGTGTCGGCCACCAGGGCGACAGACGCTTTCTTCTGGCCGATGGCCACATAGAAGCAGTGGATGTCGGTTTCTTTCTGGGCCAGGATGGCGTCGATGCAGACGGCGGTCTTGCCGGTCTGACGGTCGCCGATGATCAGTTCACGCTGGCCGCGGCCGATAGGAGTCATGGCGTCGATGGCCTTCAGACCCGTGGGCATGGGCTCATGCACGCTCTTGCGCGCGATGATGCCGGGGGCCTTGATTTCCACCGGGCGGACTTCTTCGGCTTCGACCGGGCCGAGGCCGTCGATGGGCTGGCCAAGGGGGTTGAGCACGCGGCCCATAACCTTGTCGCCCACGGGCACGGAGAAGATCTTGCCGGTACGCTTGACAGGATCGCCCTCCTTGATGCCCACATCGGAGCCGAGCAGCGCGACACCCACGTTGTCTTCTTCGAGGTTGAGCACCATGCCCATGACGCCGCCGGGGAATTCCAGCAGTTCCATGGCCATGGCATTCTGAACCCCGTAGACGCGGGCGATACCGTCACCGACATACAACACGGTGCCGGTTTCGCTCATTTCTACGCGCTGCTCGTAGTTTTTGATTTGATCTTCAATGATCTTGCTTATCTCTTCAGCTTTGATCTGCATGTGCTATTCACCCCTCTTGAATGTCTCCCGAAGGATCGCCAACTGCGCGCGCAGACTTGCGTCCAGCACTCGATCACCAACCTTGAGCACCACGCCCCCAAGGATGGAAGCATCCACATCAAAGGCAAGCTCGATGCTTGCCCCCGCCTTCTTTTCAAGCTCGGCCTTGAGTTCGGCCCGCTTGTTATCCGTAAGCTCCACGGCGGTAGTGAGCGTACCACGGATAATTCCTTTGGCGTCGTCAAGCAACTTGCCGTACCAGTCGACAATCTCGCCGAGATAAGCCAGACGTTCCTTGTCGGCCAGCAGCAGGCAGAAGTTGCTGACGGTTTTGTCCGCCTTGATTTTCTTGAGCAGCTTGCCCATCACAGCCTTTTTTTCATCGATGCTGATGACCGGGCTTCTCAGCGCGGCGTCCAGCTTCGGCGAGACGGCAAGCATGTCTCCCAGCGCGGCGAGGTCGCTCCCGTAACGCGAGAGGGCCTCATCCCCTTGTTCTTTGCCCAGCGCAAATATGGCGCCGGCATATCTGCGAGCAACTATCGCGTCCGTCAATGGAGCACCACCTTGTTGAGGGAGTTGGTAATGAGCTTTTCATGCTCGGCGGGGGTCAGCTTTTCAGCCAGGACCTTTTCCGCTGCGTCCACAATCTCATCGGCAATGGCGGCGCGCACTTCGGCCAGCATGGTACGGCCTTCGTTCTCGGCAGTGCGGCGAGCCTGTTGCACAATCTGTTCGGCCTGGCGCTTGGCTTCTTCGACGATGGCCTGCTTCACGCTTTCGGCCTGGGTAAGGCTCTCGTCGAGGATGGCCTTGCGTTCGGACTCAAGGTTGCTGATGCGCTTTTCCACTTCATCCAGGCGCTTCTGGGCATCGGCGCGGCGGGTTTCCAGATCCTGGAGCTCCTGGCTGATGCGGGCGCGGCGGCCGGAGAAAAACTTGCGGGCCAGACCGCCCACGAAGTACCACAGGATGCCGGCGAAGATGATGAAGTTGAGCACACGCCAGCCAAAGTCGCCCCAGCGCGGCGCGTCATGCCCTTCAGAGGCCTGCGCCCCCACGGCGAAAAGCAGCGTAAGCGCAAGGACAGGCACCATAACTCGCGTCAAGCCCAGCCCAGCGTGTTTCCATTTGCTCAAAGCCCACCCCCTTGATTGGGTTTCTCTTGATTCTTTACCCTCGCGGTCCGAAGACCGCCCGAAAAACCACCGAGCTCGCGCGTGGCACAGTGGCAGAAACGGCGTACTAGCCACGCAGCACGCGCTCGGCCAGCTGACCGGAGAGCGTGGCGACCTGACCGCGCAGTTCCTTCAGGGAAGCGTCGGCTTCGGCCTGCAGGTTGCGACGGGTCTCGGCAATGATCTCCTGGGCGCGCTTCTGGGCTTCAGCCACCAGGCTGGCCTGTTCGGCGGCGCCGGCTTCGCGGGCCTTTTCGCGGTTCTGGCCCGCATCCTGGCGGGCGCGGGTCAGCTGGCTGTCATAGTCGGAAAGGCGCTGTTCGGCCTGGTATTCGTAGGATTCGGATTCACCGGACATGTCGTCCATGACGGCTTTGCGTTTGCGGATGATTTCGCGGATGGGGCGAATCAGAAGGAGGTTCAGCACGTACAGTGCAATGAAGAAGTTCACCAACTGGAAAACCAAGGTGATATTAAGGTCCAACATTACCGTATCCTCCCTCTGGACGGTGTGATGTTCAAAGCTTTTATAAAATACCCTCAACAAGGGGTTATGTCAAAGGGTATTGGTGACAAAATTCGCAAAGTCTTCGCATCCGCACAAACAATTTTATGATATTTTTCATATATTTTTATAAAAATTTAATTATTTAAAATAGTTATGTAAAAAATAAAAATACCCGGCCCCTGGAGGAAAATGCGCGGACTTCAGGACGGGGCCGGGCAGGACGGGGCTGGAGCCGTCAATTTTTGGACAGGGGCGCACGCCCGGGAGCGCTGCCGGGATGTCTCAGGCCAGCAGCCACTGCTCCGGGCCGTACCCGGCGGCGGCCAGCCAGCGGGCGGCATCCTCGTCGGCGCCGTGGGCGGTGAGGGCGTTGAGCAGGAAACAGCGGCCCGGCCCGGGCAGGCCGTCCCGGCCGATGACCGGCACGCCGCGCACCCGCTGCCCGATTTTTTTGGGATCGATGTCCACGAAGGCGGCCACCTGCACGCCTTTTTCCCACAGGGGTGCCAGACGGCGGCGTGCCACCCTGCCCGCGCCCAGCAGATAGACCCGCGGATGCCAGGGGTTGTGGCGTTCCAGCCAGCGGGCCAGCCAGAGGGCGCGCAGCCGGTTGTTGGCGGCCTCGCAATAGCGGCTGTCGCTGCGGGTGGCCCGGCGCGGCGGATCGTTCCAGACCAGCAGTTCCTGCGGCAGCTTGGCCATGCGCACACCGGCGTGCAGCCAGCGCAGCCACAGTTCCCAGTCCTCGGCGAAAAAGCCGTCGGCATAGCCGCCGTGCAGCCGGGGCAGCTCGCGCCGGAACATGACCGAGGGATGACTGACGGGCGTATCGCGGAAACGGTTGCGGCTGATGGCCTCATGGTCCAGCAGGCCGTTCTGCCAGTCCACGAAATGGGCAAAGCCGCGCGCCGTCTCCCGGTCGCCGCCAAAATGTACCCGTGTGGCCAGCAGGCCCGTTCCGGGATGCGCCGCCATCCAGGCGGCCTGCAGGGCCAGACGTTGCGGATGGCAGACATCGTCGGCGTCCATGCGGGCGACGAGCGCGCCCCGGGCGGCCGCAAGACCGGCATTGAGCGCGCCGGGCAGGCCCTCGTGGGGCCGGTGCAGGACGCGCAGGCAGGGATGTTCCGCCGCCAGGACATCCAGCAGGGCCGCCGTGCCGTCCGTGGAGCCGTCATCGACGGCCAGCACTTCAAAGGACGGCACAGGGGCATCCGGCGCGGGCTCCTGCCGGGCCAGGGAACGGATGGCCACGCGCAGGGGCTCTTCCCCCCCGGCCGTCAGGGGCAGGGAAGCGCCGTTCCAGACCGGCAGCAGGACGGTCACCAGCGGGCAGGCGGGCATGTCTCCTCCAGAAGAACGCACGGGGAGCGCATCAGGCCGCTGCGGGCATGACGCGTTCCCCGTGATGTTTACTGACGCAGCAGGGTCCGCACCGCCAGGCATAGTTCCGTGATGCTCCGGCGGGCGTCCAGTTCGTGATGGGCGGCGTCCCGGTACAGGGGCAGGCGGGCTTCCAGCACCTCGCGCACCTCGGCGTCCAGGCTCTTGCCGGTGAGGCTGGGGCGCTGGGCCTCCAGCGGGTTGCGCCGCAGGCGGGCGGCCAGCACCTCCGCCGGGGCGGACAAAAAGAAGACCCGGCCATGCTCGCGCATGTAGCGCCGGTTGGCCTCGGCCAGCACCATGCCGCCGCCGGTGGCCACCACGCCGCGGCCCGCCAGCTCCTCGCTGGCCAGGCGCAGGGATTCGCTCTCGCGGCTGCGGAAGCCCTCCCAGCCCCAGCGCTCCACCATGGTGGCCACGTCCATGCCCAGACGCTGGCAGAGATGGTGGTCCGTATCGCAGTAGGGCACGTCCAGCACTTCGGACAGGGCCTTGCCCAGCGTGGTCTTGCCGCAGGCCCGCGGGCCCACAAGATAGATCAGGGACATGGGGCCTCCCTACAGGATGCGGTTGCCGTCGGCCGTGATGAGCACCGTGTATTCCCAGCGGATGCCGCCCCATTGCGGGTAGTAGAGGCCGGGCTCCACCGTGACCACCATGCCTTCCCGCAGGACCTTGTCGCCGCGACGGCCCAGGCTGGGGGCCTCGTGCGTCTCCAGTCCCACGCCGTGGCCCAGGCCGTGGGTGAACCAGGCTTCCACGCCCGCCTTTTCGAACACGCCCCGCGCCAGCGCGTAGGCCTCGTGCAGGGGCAGGCCCGGGCGCATCTTGTCCAGGGCGGCCTGCTGGGCGTCGCGCACCAGCTTCATGGTCTCGCGGAACTCCTTGTGCGGCGCGTCGCCCACCCAGAAGGTGCGCGTCTGGTCGGAGCAGTAATGGTCCACGCGGCAGCCCACGTCCACCAGCACCAGGCCGTTGTCCGGCAGTTTCTTCTCGCCGGGGATGGCGTGGGGCAGGGCCGCGTTCTGGTCCACGGCCACGATGGACGGGAAGGCCAGCTCCGAGGCGCCGTTGTCGCGGAAATATTTTTCGATGGCCCAGGCCAGCCCGGCTTCGCTGCGGCCCGGTTGCAGCTGGCTTTCCTCCAGCCAGCGCAGCATGGCGTGGTTGAGGGCGAAGGAACGCTCCAGGGCTTTGATCTCGTCCGCATCCTTGATGACGCGCAGCTCTTCCACCAGGCCGTCGGCCGCCTGCAGATGCGCGCCGCGTCCCACGGCACGGCCCAGTGAGCGGGCAAAATTGAGGCTCACGATCTCCGCCTCCAGGCCCAGGCGGCTGCCGCAACGCCGCATGAGCCGGCCGATCTCCGTGGCCGCGTCCGGGCCGTAGATGAGGATGTGGTCCTGGTCCCAGAGCCGGGCCGCCGCATCCTTGTAGCGGGCGTCCGTGCAGAGCCAGTCCCCCCCGTCCGCGCAGATGACCAGGCGTCCCGCGCTCTCGTTGAGTTGCACGTCATGCAGCTCGAAGCCGGAAAGGTAAAAACGGTTGGCAGCGTGGCTCACCAGCAGGGCATCCAGACCACGGGCGCGCATCAGTTGGCGCAGGCGGTCGCGTCGGGCAGCATAGGGCGTGTTCATGCGGGGTTCCTTTGCAGGGAAGGCGGGGCATGACCGGGGGGAAGGGGGACCTTTTTGGAAAAAGGTCCCCCTTCCCCCCGGACCCCCCAACCCTTCCAAAAACTTTTATTCAGGCCGGTATGGCAGGGGCCC